>Ga0272446_1000687_pt1 | contig 51853 bp, 36 predicted proteins | sample YNPCB0061_FD_194587 | JGI IMG/M metagenome (GOLD analysis project Ga0272446, IMG submission 194587) | Hot spring microbial mat communities from Yellowstone National Park, WY, United States - YNP-CB-006-1 | ecosystem: Environmental > Aquatic > Thermal springs > Hot (42-90C) > Sediment | place... | reverse complement strand
GGGGCGGTGGCGGCTGGAGGGCGGCCAGTTCGGCCTCGGCCTTTGCCAGCGCATCACGCGCTTCGGCCAGACCCTGCGCCACCGCGTGCGGCGTCGCGGCGCCGAACATCGCCTGCATCTGCTCGAACTGCGCGATGATCTGCTGCTGGCGCGTCATCTCGTCATTGAGCCTGGCAACGACTGCCGGGTCCACCGGGGGCGGTGGCGGCTGGAGGGCGGCCAGTTCGGCCTCGGCCTTTGCCAGCGCATCACGCGCTTCGGCCAGACCCTGCGCCACCGCGTGCGGCGTCGCGGCGCCGAACATCGCCTGCATCTGCTCGAATTGCGCGATGATCTGCTGCTGGCGCGCAATCTCGCCGGTCAGCGCCTGGCGCCTGGCCTCATACTCCGCCTGCGCGTCAACGGCAGGCGGCGCAGCCACCGGCGCGAGAGGTGGCTCAACCACCGGTGGCGGCGCGACCGGCGGCTCGATCACCGGAGCAGCGGCTTCGATCATGGTGGGCAGTGGTTGCTCGAAAGCAGGCGGCGGCATCGCCGGTTCGCCGGGCGGCGCGGCAAACGGCTCCGGCGGGGGCATCGCCGGCTCACCGGGCGCGGCAGCCGTCGGCACATCAGAAATTCGCGGCGCGGGCATAGCGGCGGCAGCAAGCGACGCACCGCAGCTATCACAGAAGCGGTCGCCAGGCAGATTCTGGTGGCCGCATGCGGGACAGACCGGGCCTACAGCGGCGATGTCGGGTGCCGCCGCAAACATCGTCGGCACATCACCGCTGGCAGGCTGGACGGCGACCGCCAGCGCGGTGCCGCACTCCTCGCAGAATGCCTGGCCGGGAAGCACCATGGCCCCGCAGCTCGGGCAGACGGGCGCGGCAGCGGTGGGCTGCGCATTCAATGCGGGCAGTGGGGCCTGCGGCGCGACACCGCCTGGCTCGAGCCGCGAACCGCACTGGTCGCAGAAACGATTGACCGGGTCATTCAGGGCGCCACAGGTCGAACACGTTATCATCGCCAATCCTCCGGAATGCTCATGAAGGCTCTTGCTCCAGTTTCTGCGTCAGGCGGCGCGTTGCATAACGCAACTCCTTCTGGCCTTCGGCGCTGAGCGCCTTGCCCTGCTCGAGTTGATCCGCCTGCTCGGTTGCCTTCTGTGCCAGGTCCAGTTCGCCAAGATCGAGCAGGCGGGTGGCGGCGGCGCGCAACTTCCGGGTCGCGCCAGCGAGGTTGCCGGCCTCCGCCTCGGAGAGGGCGCGGGTCTGCAACTTGAACGCCGTCACCTTCTCGACCAGGTTCATCACGCGCGGGTCATACGCCGCCGCAGCCGGGTCGGCGACGAACTCAAGCAGGATGTCCTGTTTGATCACCTGTTCCGTACCGCCAACCGGCGTGTAGTGCAACTCGGCCTGGGCCACGCGGAAGCTACCGGGCCCGCGCGCCGGCACCATCATATCAATCACCACGCTGGCCGGCGCGCCAACGTCAATGGCGCCCAGGCGCACCGCAACCTCACTCTCGCCAATCGGCTGGTAGCCCAGGTTGGCAATGACCGGCGTGGCGCGGTGAACGGCGCGCGGCGCGACATCGCGTACCAGGCGCAGCAGCAGGCGCGCATCCTGCACAACCGTACCCTGCGCCGTACGCACTGCGTGTTGAAAGAACGTCGTAATCTGGGCCGGGTCAGCAATATAATCCGACGTACCGCCGGTCACTTCGGCGATATCGTCGAGCAGTTGCTCGTTCCATTCAGCGCCCAGGCCGAGCGCCGTGACGCGCACGCCATCGCGGGCAAGCTCCTGGGCCAGGGCACGGCAACGATCCTCGTCGCCCCATGTCTGGCCGTCGGTCAGCAGCAACATTGCGCCGACGCGCCCGGGATCGGCGTACTTGCGCAGTTCGACGATGCTGGCCGCCAGGCCACCCGACATTGCAGTGCCACCGGCCTCTTCGATTGCGTCAATCTGGGCGATAAGAGCGCCTTTGTCAGTTGCCGGCGTCGCAGGCGTCAACGTCTGCACCGTATCGTCGAACAGCACGATCGAAACAATATCGTGTGGCGTCAGCGTCTCGATCACGCGCCTGGTCGCGTCCTTCAACGCTGCCAGTTTGGCGCCCTGCATCGAGCCTGAGCGGTCGAGCACCAGGCTGAAATTCAGCGGCACAGGCTCGGCAACCGTCGCCGCCTGCGCTTCGACCAGCAAGTAGGCAACCTGCGGGTTCTGGCTGGCGACCATCGGCGCGCGTCCCCAGGTGCAACTGAGCGAGATGGCACCGGACATGGCTCTCTCCTCTCTGGCGTATCCTTACCTGTTATACGCCTTGCAGGGCGGAAACGTTGCGCTGTCGATCATCCATTCGTCGTGCTGGCCAGGCCGAAGATCCCGCAGCAGAGCAGGAGCGTTGCCACGCCGGTCACGACGGCAATTGTTGCGTGGCGCCGGCCACGTACCGTCTGCGCCGTGACCGGTGAGACCAGCGCGATCATGCCGAGCACAAAAGCCACCGGGCCAGCAAGTAATGGAATGAACGCAACAATATAGGCGAATCCCGCCAGCGCGCTGCCCGAATCGCCACGCGCCGCCTCGATGCCGACGATCAACGCCGCCAGGGCCATCAACGCCACGCTACCGATCCCGACCCAGCGCCCGGCATTGGCGATAAGCGTCGAGTCACCGCCGATCGGCGCCGGCGGCACGTTCTGCGCCGAGACCTGCTGGCTCGCGGCGTCATATGCGCGACCGGTCTCGATGGGCCGGCTTACCGGGCGCAGCATGACCTGCTCGCCAGCCATGAGCGCGTCGCGAAAGGCGGCGACGCCGGGAAACCGCACCTCGGGATTGGGATCGACCGCGCGCGCGATTGCGTCGGAGACGTGCGCCGGCAACGACGGGTTGACTTGCCGTGCGGGCGGCAGGCGGAAGGGTGTTGACGTCGGATCATAACCGGTCAGTAACTGGTGCAGCAGCACACCCAGCGAATAGACGTCCGAACGCGCATCGGTCTGGCCGCGACCATACTGCTCGGGCGCGCTGTACCCCATGGTACCGAACGCCTGCGTGTCGCGCTCTTTGCCGGGCTTGAACAGGCGCGCGATCCCGAAATCGATCAACTTGACCTGCCCTTCAGGGGTCAGCATCACATTGGCCGGTTTCAAGTCGCGAAAGATGATCGGCGACGGGCGGCTATGCAGGTATTCGAGGACATCACAGATCTGGCGCGCCCAGTCGAGCACGCGCGGCAACGGCAGCGGCAACCCTTCGCGCTGTGCAATGGCCAGCAACGACCCACCGGGCACAAATTCCATCACCAGGTAGGCCTTACCATCCTGCTCAAAATGATCAACGACACGCGGCAGGCCAGGATGCGACAATCCGGCGAGCAACTCGGCTTCCTGCTGGAAGGCCACGCGCGCCTGCTGCAATTCGAGCGGGCCGGTAATCTGCGACTGGCTCATCTCCTTGATGGCCCAGGTCACCGTGCTGAGGCGCAGGTCGCGCGCGCGATAGACGGCGCCCATACCGCCCTGGCCAAGTTTCTGTTCGATGACATAGCGCCCCTGGAGCACCATCTGCTGCGGCAGCGCGCCGGTCGGTGGCACGGACGGCGGGCCAGGGGATGTTACCAGGCGCGTGCCACATTCGGCACAGAACGGCGCCCCTGCCGGATTGAGCGTGTTACAGGTCGGGCAGCGCATCGTTCAGGCTCCAGTAGACTGGCGCAGCGGCAAAGACACGGCCCATGAACTCACGACTGCCCTCCGTATGTGGCGAATTTTGCCAGGATGACGGTGATATTGTCGTCGCCGCCGGCGGCATTCGCCGCCGCAATCAGCGCCGCGCAGGCCGCCTGCGGATCCGGGTGCGCCGCGATGATTTCTTCCATCCGCCCATCGCGCACCATTTCCCACAACCCATCGCTCATCAACAGCAGGGCATCGCCGGGGCGCAACCGCTCGCCAAACACGTCAATATCCACATCGAGTTTGTCGCCCAGCGAACGCAGGACGGCATTGCGCTGCGGATGGGTATAGACATCATCGGCGCTGATCTGGCCAAGATCGACGAGGCGTTGCACGAGCGAATGATCGCGGCTGACGCGGCGCAGTTTGCCATCACGCAGCAGGTAGGTGCGGCTATCGCCGACATTACCGACAATCGCACGATCACCGGCAACCAGCGCCAGCGTCATGGTTGTTCCCATATCGTTGCCGTGACTGCGCGCCTCGCGCACCACATACTCATTGGCCTGCTGCACCGCGCGCCGCACAATCGCGCGCAACTGCTCCTCATCATCACGCGCGTCGGCATCAATCGTCGGCGCCAGGTAGGCACTCTGGACAACCTCAAATGCACCGCGCAGCGCCAGGTCGGAGGCGACTTCGCCGGCGCTATGGCCACCCATCCCGTCGGCGACGATGAAGAGGCTCCAGGCACGCGGGGTATCGCGCCGCACCATGCGCAGATCGAACGCCAGCAGGCTATCCTCGTTCAGGTCACGCACCATGCCGGGGTCGGTGGCGGCGCCGAAGTGCACCCAGAGTTGCGCCGGCTCGGTGCGATCGGCAATCAGCCTGTCGAGTCGCTGTGCGAGAACCGCCGCATCCGTGATGCGCCCGGTGCGCACCTCGCGCAGCAGGTCGGCAAGCGTCGGCGCCTCGACCAGCGTCACATCCTCTTCATCGAGACGCCGGGTAGTACGCGGCGTTTCGGTCAATGCTTCGAGCAATGTCGCCAGGTGCTGCAGGTCGGCAGCAGCCTCCCCCTCAGCGCGGCACAGACCGGGCACATCGCGCAGGCGTACCGCGTGCGCCGGGGTCAGATCGAGATTATCCGGTTCGACCGCACCCAGAGCAAAGCCGGCGGCGTGCAGCGTATCCAGCAGGCGCGCCAGGGCACGCCCGACGAAGAGCGCCTCGAGTTCACCCAGCGGAAGGGACAGCGGCGCACGCTGGCTCTCAGGGGTCAGCGTCAGCGTACGCTCGCCATCGGCCACCTGGTCCCAGATCGGCGGCAGGATGGCCAGCGCGGCCGGATCGGTTACCGCCGGCACCAGCGCCAGGCCCGCTGGCGGGCCAGCGGCAAGGCGACCGCGATAGCGGCGACCATCGAGTGCCGCGCCGCACTGGGTACAGTAGAGTTCACCCGATTCATTCAGCGTCGTATCACACGACCAGCAGCGGCGCCACGGCTGGCGATCGATCACCTCGACCGTTTCGTCGGACGCGGCGCTCAACTCATAGCGGCCGGCAAACAGCTCAGTTGCTCCAGGTTCGGCGGGCGGGGAATCCATAGCGGGCTCCTCGTCTGGACGCGGCGGAGGCGCGTCGGGCGGCAGTGTCGCAGCCATCATTCCCTGCGGTGGGGTATGTGCGTCTGGCGACACCGGTGAGTCTGGCGGCGGTTCGGGCGGGTCGGCGAGCAATCGCGCCGCCAGCCATGCACGATCATCCGCCGGCGATCGGCCAGGCGAAAGCGGCGTTGCACATTGCAGGCAGTAGCGGGCTCCCTCACGGTTCACCGCGCCACACGACTGACAGACAGGCATGGCCAGGTTACCACTCCACGTTCGCAACGATCCGCACAACGGGCAAACAGGGAATGCTGGAGGGGCGGCGCCCTCCGGACCTCCCCGCAGGTGCAACGGCAACAGCAGAACTATAGCGCATGTTCGATACGCACAATCACCACACTGATATTGTCGCGCCCGCCGCGCTCATTGGCCAGGCTTACCAGGCGTGCAGCCGCCCGATCGAGGCTCGCCTCGCCGAGGGCTATCTGCATCAGCTCGTCGTCGCCGACATGGTTGACCAGGCCATCGGAGCAGAGCAAGATGACATCTCCCGGCTCGAGTTGTTCCGAGCGTGTATCAACATCCACCGATGGATCGGTGCCGATCGAGCGATACAGAATATTGCGCTGCGGGTGCACGCGCGCCTGTTCCGGCGTCAACTGGCCGATATCCACCAGGCGTGCCACCAGGCTATGGTCGGACGTCAACTGGGCGGCGGGCGCGCCATCAGCCGTGACGCCGCCATTGTTCAACAGGTAAGCGCGCGAGTCGCCCACCGACGCGATATGCAACCGATCGCCGGCGATCAGCGCAATCGTCAGCGTTGTTCCCATGCCGCGCCGCGATGTATCGGCGCGCGAGTCATCATAGACCCGGCGATTGGCGGCGCGCGCCGCCTCGCGCAGCAGCGCCTGCCATGCTTCATCGGTCGGCGGGGGATGGTCAGCCGACTCGCGCTCGAGGTGTGCACGGCTGACCTCGGTCGCCAGGCGGCTGGCGTACTCACCCGCAGCCGCACCACCCATCCCATCGGCGACCAGGCACAGGAGCGCGCGCCGGCCACCAGGGAGATCGATCTCCCCGGTATACACCGCGTCCTGGTTATTTTTGCGCACCCGGCCAGTATCGGTGCGAGCTGCGACCGTGAAGCGCAAAGCGCGTGACTGCACCTGTTCGGCTCCATAACGTGGCGCTGCCGCCAGCAGCGCACCGCAACGCTGGCAGAAACGCGCGCCGGCGCGATTGCCGCCGCCGCACAGCGGGCAGGGCAGGTCGAAATGGCGCAACGCCGGCAGGCGTTTCGTGATGCGGATGGTCTCGCGCCCCTGAGCAAGCTGTTGCGACAGGCTACGCAGAATCTGCGACAGCTCATCAATCGCGGTCGCCGCCTGCTGGCGCGTCACCGCATCGCCACTGCTGAGGCTGCGCTGCCACCAGCGCACGCCCGATTCTACCACGTTTATCAACTCGCGCAGATCGAGGCTATCGCCACTGACGCGCAGGCGCTTACCACTCGGCAGCACCCCCTCGACCGGCGGATCGCCGTTCCCGCGCGGCGGCGACGGCGGCGGGAGCGGCGGCGGGTCGGGCAACGGGCGGCCACAGGATGGGCAAAAGCGCGACCGTGGCATCACCGGCGCGCTGCAGGATGGGCAATACGCGTTCAAGCAGGCTCCCCATACGAACAACGCTGGCGCGAGCCTCAGTATAATTCATTTTGGACTGGAGATGGTTGTGTGCGGACTGGTAGGGGTACTACGAGATGTGTTGTGGAACATAGCTTCCGAGACGCACGGGCCTGACTCACATTTTGACATCTCACCACGAACGACTACAATGTGCGCGCCGGTCCCCCGGTTTCCTCTGTAAAGACAAGCAACAGAAAGCCAGGCATACGATGAGCGCAACGCGGCAGATCTACATCGGCACCGACGGCGGCGCCACGACGTCGAAGGTTGGTGGCGTCTGGGACGACGGGACGGCCATCTCTACCCGGTTATTGCAGCGACCGACCGGCTCCGCCGGCGGGCCGGAGGCCGTAGTGCGCGGCTGGGTCGCAGCGATCACCGACTACCTGGAGCAGAACGGTCTTGACTGGGCGCAGGTGCGCGGCGTCGGGCTGGCGATCCCGGGGCCATACCAGCGCTATGGTGTACTCGACCGCTCGCCGAACCTGCCAGAGAGCTTCGCGGGGTTCGACCTGCACGCCGCCTACAGCGCCGCGCTGGCCGAACAGGCCGGGCGCCCGATCCCGCTGGCCTTCGGCAACGACGGCAATATGGGCGGCGTGGCGGAAGCGCAGCACGCGCGCGGCGACGGCAACGGCACGGTAGTGATGCTGGCACCCGGCTCCGGCCTCGGGTGCGCCTACGTGGGCCGTGACGGCCTGCCGCTCGACGGCGACTCGCTCAACGGCATGGAGGGCGGCCACATGCCGGCGCCGCTGCACCTGCTCGACGCGCGCCCCTACCCGTGCGGTTGCGGCCGGACGTGGGGCTGTTTCGAGGTGTATACGACCCTCTCCGGCCTGCCATACCTGCTGGCCGAACGCCTGCCGCGCTACCCCGACCACGAACTTGCCAGGCCCGGGCGCGACATGCGCGAGCGGGCGTTTGCCCTGCGCGGCCTGGCGCAGCACGGCGACCCGCTGGCAACCGAACTGTTCGACTTCCAGGCGCGCGCGCTCGGGTTGCACGTGGCCAACCTCGCCATGGCGTTCGATATGCAGTATGTGGTGGTTGGCGGCGGCCTGATGGACCCCGAGGCAACAACCGCGGAGTTCCGCGGACGCTACCTGCGGATCGTGCGCGAAACTGCCGACGCCTATCTCTGGCCACCGCAGCGCGGCTACCTGACAATCGTGCCGGCGGCGCTGGGCGACCTGTCCCAGGCGATCGGCGCGGCGCTGGTGGCGTTATACCAGCAGCGGGCGGCGCGGTAGGAGTATAGGAACAGAATTGTCATCAAATTGTAGGATACAAATCGCCCACATATAAGGTATAATGATCAGCAGATACGCAGCTCTCGTTCCAACAGCCAGTCGCCACGCACCGGTCAACCATCCTGGCAGGCAGACGCGCATGATCAAGCAGCTTGCCGGATTGATCCGGCTCTACTTACCGCTGCTCTCTCATCCGGACGAAGAGGTCCGCCGGTACACCGCACTGGCATTGTACGCCGCCTACGGCGACCAGGCGACCGTGCATGTGCGCCTGGTGCTGCGCGCCGGCACGCCTGAGGAGCGCCGGCAGGCGCGCCTGGCGCTTGACGCGCTGGACGCCTGCGGCGGGCTGTGCAGTGCCACACCGCCCTTCGGCGGGATCGAGATCGGCTGTCTGGGGGCCTTCCAGGTCCACATCAACGGCCTCACGATCCAGGTGCAGGACTGGGGGCGGTATGACAGCGGGCGCGCCGGCGCGCAGAAGCTACAGAGCGTCTTCGCCTATCTGGCGCATACCGGTGCGCGCGGCGCCACGCGCGAAGCGATCATCGCGGCGGTGTGGGGCAATGCCGCCGGCGCCGCCAGCCTGGCGCGCGCGCTGACCTCGCTGCGCACCCTGATCGCCGACGCCAGCGGCAGTGAACTGGCCGACTCGGCGCTGGTGACCGACGCCGAGCGCTGCATGCTGCGCCCCGACTTCATCCGCAATAGCGCCGACATCTTCGCGCAGGCATTTGATCTGGCCGACCGCATCGAGCAGCGGGACGGGCTGGCGGCCGCCGCGCCGTTGTATCGCTGCGCGCTGGAACTGTACGGCGGGCCGTACATGGCCGACATTCCGCGCAGCAACGGCTGGATGCTCGAACGGCGCCAGCTGCTCCTCGGGCACTTCGTCAATGCCGCCGAGCGCCTGGCGGAGCAGTATGTCGAGGAGCAGCGCTACCGGGAATGCGTCAACGTCTGCACCCGCGCGATTGATGAAGCGCCGGACGCCGACGACGTGACGATCTGGTTGCTCCAGGCATACCTGCGTCTCGACCAGGGCGCCGAGCTCGAACGCGCCTACCGGCGCTACCTGCGCGCCACCGCCCTCAACCCGCTGGCCCCCGGCGCCACCGCCGACCGGGTGATCGCCACCTACGAATCACTCCAGCGCGAACGCAAACTCGGGTCGTAGACCGGGCACTCAGCGCGACCCTGACGATGGGTGAAACTTTAACAGAACACCGTTCGCGCTGCGCGCAGCCCACCGCTTCCAGGCTTTGAAAGCTGGTGCGGTGCGCCGGGCGAAGCCGCCGCACGGCACCACACAAGAAGACAAATACCGCTCTGCCGCGGGAATGTGGGTACGGACGCCATCCGGGCAGCCGAACTGCCAGGCCGGCCTCGACGTCTACAGCGTGAACGTCGTTGCGAGCGCCCGAGGTACGGTCGCCGTACTATGATGAAGATATTCACACCTGGGAAAAAACGCTACTCTGGAGCGAGGGCGCGACGCCCTCGCTCCCGGGAGATAGGCGAACACTCTCAATGACGGAGTGCTGCCGCGAAGGCGCGCCGGGGGATCGGGTATGCGAGCAAGCCGTGGGAGGTATGTATGCAGGTCCTCGTAACGGGGGGCGCCGGTTTTATTGGCTCACACCTGGTCGAACGTCTTGTCACGACGGGCGATCGCGTGCGGATACTGGACAATTTCTCGAGTGGGTCAGTCGATCGGCTCGCACACCTCGGAGCGGATGTGCAGGTGCAGGTGGGCGATGTGCGCGACCCCCGCGCGCTCGCCGCCGCCGCGGAAGGGACGGAGGTGATCTATCATCTCGCGGCGCTGGTTTCCGTGGTCCAATCGGTGGCACAACCGGTCGAGACCTTTGATGTCAACCTGACAGGAACGCTGCACGTCCTGGAAGCGGCGCGTCTCGGCGGTGTCCGTCGGGTGATCCTCGCCTCCACCTGCGCCATCTATGGCGACACGCACAGGCTTCCCGTCAGTGAGCAGGACCCGCCGGCGCCGCTCTCGCCCTATGCGACCTCGAAACTCGCTGCCGAGGAGGCGCTCAAACTCTACACCCGGCTGCACCGTCTCGAAACCGTCTCCCTCCGCTTCTTTAACGTGTACGGGCCGCGCCAGGACCCGGCTTCGCCCTATGCGGCGGTGGTGCCGCGCTTTATCGCCGCACTGCGCGCGGGAGGACAACCCACGATCTACGGTGATGGCCTGCAGACGCGCGACTTCATTTATGTCGGCGACATCGTGGAGAGTCTACGGGCGGCGGCAAGCCTCTCCAGGATCGCGGGGGCCGTCTTCAACGTGGGACGTGGCGAGGAGACCAGTGTGCTGGAGCTGGCGGAGACGATCGGCGCCTGTCTTGGCCGGGAGGTGCGCCCGCTCTTCGCCCCGGCCCGCGAAGGCGAGGTGCGCCGCTCATGCGCGGACGTGAGCGCCTTCGCCGCTGCCGGCTTTCGCGCGCGCGTTACCCTCCGTGACGGTCTGACTCAGACCGTCGGGGCAGAATAGCCATGGTGGGGCCGTGCGTCGCTCCACTTATGAAAACAGAAGGCGTGGGTCAGGAGCATTGAACAGATCCTGCCCCACGCCTTGTTGTAATCGGCACACCCGCTCGCAGCTGGATGTGATGGATGCGGTCGTGATGTGGGCGGCAACGCGCAGTTCCAGGGGTTCAGGCCGTAGAGCGCAGCGTAGCCAGCCAGTTTCACCAGTTCGTCGGCGACGTTGCGGCGACTGGTAGGGTTGCGCCACCAGAGGAAGGCAACACTCTCCGCCAGCCAACCCTGCCTGTCGCGGATAGCCAGTGCCGCCTCGCGATCCCCGGGGCCTCCCGTCTGCTAGAGTTCGGGGGCGAAGCCTCGGTCGCGCAGTCCGGCGGCGTAGCCCGGGCGCTCACCGCCGCCGCCCAGCACGGCGATCACTTCGGACGGGTAGGGCGTCGAGGGGACCGTGAGCCAGTGGCCAGGCGCGTCCAGCCAGGCCTCGGCGCTGAAGGCACCAGCCCCAGTGCCAGCAGGGCCCCCAGGCCGAGGACCCGACGACACGGGCGTCGGCCCGCGCCGCCGTGCCGTGCCATCCCCCCGGTCATGCCGGTGTGGCCGCGCCACGCCGCGTGGGGTGCATAGCGGGGCGCCCCGGCGCTGGAGCAGCGCTGGTATAACAGACGGCCCGCGTCGGCGATGTGTGACAGTAACGTTCTGGGAAGCGGCGCATCGGACTGGACATCACACCCCGCGGAAGGAGCACACCACCCTGAGGGTGCGGATGATGATCAGCAGGTCGAGCACCAGACTCTGATGCTTGATATAGTACAGGTCGTAGCGCAATTTGGCCAACTGATCCTCGATCGTGGCGCCGTAGCGGTAGCGCACCTGTGCCCAGCCCGTAAGACCCGGCTTGACACTGAAGCGCAGCCGGTAGTACGGCACCTCGCGTTCCAACCGCTCGACCATGCGCGACACCTCGGGCCGCGGCCCAACCACGCTCATATTGCCCTTGAGGATGTTCCAGACCTGCGGCAGCTCGTCGATGCGCGCCTTGCGGATCAATCGGCCTACCCGCGTGATACGCGGATCGTTCTTCTCGGTCCACTTATCGAGCCCCAGCTTCTCCAGACCGACCTTCTCTGCATTTGGGATCATCGAGCGGAACTTCAGCACGTGAAAGCGCCGCCCGTACTGCCCATGGCGCTCCTGGCGGTAGAAGATCGGACCGGGGCTGTCGAGGTAGATCGCCAGGGCGATGAAGGGAAAGATCAGCGCCAGTCCCGCCATCCCCGCCATCCCGGCCACGATGTCGAGCAGGCGCTTGAACAGGCGATAGACGGTTGGGAAGTTGTTGTTAGAGGTGTCAACGAACCACTCCGGCCCCAGGTGCTCCACCGGCACCTGGCCGAGCACCTCCTCGTAGACGTTCGAGACCGAGCGGATCTTCACGCCCTGCTCGTGGCAGAGCACCAGCGACGTGAAGAAGCGGTCCTCGCCCTGGTTGGTGACGGTGACGATCACCTCGTCGACGCTGCGCGTTCGCACGAGCCGGTCGAGCACATCGTAGCTCCCCAGCACCTTGATGCCCGCGACGGTCTGGCCATGCAGGGTCGGGTCGTGGTCGATGAAGCCGGCGTACTCGTACGCGACGGTTACCTGCTGTGTGGCATGCACCAGCATCGAGCCGGCCTCGCCCACGCCAACAATCACGGCGCGCCGGTGCAGGGCCGGGTTGCTGAAGAGCCTGATGTAGGTGAAGCGCCAGGCGATCAGCAGGGGCAGGCCGAGGGCGATCAGTAGCGCCGGGACGAGGCGCGGCGGCAGGCTCAAATCAAACAGATTCAGCCAGGTCGGGGAGATATGCTCTGCCAGCAAAGCCTGGCGCCCGAAGATGAAGAAGATGACGAGGTAGATCAGGCCGGCGAGCAGCGTTGCCGAGACCACACGGCTCATTACCTGCAAGCGGTTGCCCGCGATCTGCAGATCATAGCCGCCGATCAGCATCAACAGCAGTAACCAGGCGGCCACGATGAAGAGTAGCCAGAGCATAGCCTCCTCCCTCTCAGCGCAGCAACCCGTTGATCCAGACGGCCAGCCCCCCGGCCAGCGCGATCGTGATGATGTCGCCTGCGATCAGGATCAGACGGCGCTCCGAGAAGCGGGGGAGCAGCTCGGAGCGGGTGGTCGCGGGCACGGGTGTATCCTTCGTCGTCGCGTTGATCATCGCGCTACCTCCTTTGACGTTGTATGGATGCTGTGGAGCATGCCACCGTTCAGTTGCTCAAGGGCCGCCACGATGCGCCGGGCGGCCTGGCCGTCCCACAGAGGGATCCCGCCGGCTGGCCGGCGGTCCCAGAGGTACGTTCCGTCGAGAATGGCGTTGAACAGGTCGGCGAGCCGCTCGACCTCCAGGCCGACCAGGGTGTTGGTACCGTGGTCAACGGTGATCGGCCGCTCGGTATTGGCCCGCAGGGTCAGGCAGGGGATGCCCAGGTAACTCGTCTCCTCCTGGATGCCGCCCGAGTCGGTCAGCACCAGACGAGCCTCGCTCATCAGGTGCAGGAACTCCAGATAGCCCAGGGGTTCGGTCAGTCTGATGTCGCCGGTCGCATTCAGGCCCAGGTCCTCGATGCGCTTGCGGGTACGCGGGTGGACGGGGAAGACGATCGGCAGCCGCGCCGAAAGGTCACCGAGCGTCTCCAGCAGTTCGCGCAGGCGCGCCGGGTCGTCCACGTTCGACGGGCGATGGAGAGTGAGGGCGGCGTAGCGGCGGGGCGCGAGCCCCAGCCTGTCCAGCACGCCCGAGCGCCGGGCCAGGGGCAGTAGCCGCACCAGGCTGTCGATCATTACGTTGCCAACGCGAATGATCTTCTCCGGCGCCACGCCCTCTCGCAGCAGATTGACGTCGCCGTCAGCCGAGGGTGTGAACAGCAGGTCGGCGATCTGGTCGGTGAGCAGCCGGTTGATCTCCTCCGGCATGGTCCGATCACCCGAGCGCAGCCCCGCCTCCACATGGGCCACCGGCAGCAGCAGCCGGGCACAGACCAGGGCCGCGGCGACGGTCGAGTTCACGTCGCCGTAGACCAGCACCAGGTCGGGCCGGGCCTCGGCAAGGGTTTGCTCAAAGGCCACCATCACCGCCGCCGTCTGCTGGGCGTGGGTGCCCGAGCCGACGCCCAGGTAGTAGTGGGGCGCCGGCAGTCCCAACTCGGCGAAGAAGATGTCCGACATGTTGACGTCGTAGTGCTGGCCGGTGTGGACCAGTTCCTGGTCGAAGCCCCCGGCCTCGGCAACGGCCAGCCAGACCGGCGCCGCCTTCATGAAGTTCGGGCGCGCACCGACGATATGCAAGAGTCGCATCTGATGTTCTCCGTGTGGGCGCGTTGGTGTGGTGAGACGCTCACCTCCCACGCGATCAAGGTTCAATCGCAATCTCGGTTACCAGCGCGAACGGCAGTGGCGTCTCCACTGCCCAGGCCAGCACCGGGGAGGGCTCGCGCTGGTACCAGCGGCGGCTCGTCCAGCCCTCCTCAACCCGCCACGCTGCGGCGTCGCCGACGAGACGGTAGGCCACCCGCGACCCGCCGGGGTAGATGGCCCGGGCCAGTTGCGGGGACTCTATTGCTAGCTGGCAAGGCGCCAGGTGCAGCCGCCCGACCAGGGCATGCCGTCCAGCGCCTTCGAGCTGGTCGGCCAGCGTGAGGCGCGAGGGGCCGTGGAGTTGGACGCTGCGGCGATGGCTGACGGGGCTCGCCAGGCGTCGGTAGCCGTCGTGCTCGCCGGTGACGGTGGGGGCACCAGCGTCCTCGCTGACGGCGACGATGCGCCCGTGGGCAGCCTCGGCCACCCGGAACGGCCCGGCGAAGACCGACTGGTCGTAGCCGTCGACGGTGACGGTGGAGTGGGCGGCGGTGCCGCGGAAGTAGTCGCGCCAGGGGCCGGCAGGGTACTGGTAGGTGCCGGGGTCCAGCACGAGAGGCTCGCCGCCGGCCCAGAGCTCGAAGCTCAGCGCGTCGGCGTGGCCGTGGCCGAGAAAGTGGCGCGGCCCGAGCTCGCCGGCGTCGAAGGCCAGGTAGACGCCAGCGGGGCCGGCGCCGGCGCGCAGCACGGCGTAGCCGCTGTCGCGTAGTTCCGTCACGGGGCGGCAACGTCCTGCGGCATGGCCGGGCACACCGAGCAGCACCTCGGCCAGGGCGAAGATCGCGGAGGCCGGCAGCGGCTCATCCTCGACGCTGTCGTTGAGCAGCGGCAGACGGCCATCAGGCCGGCGGAGGGCCAGGGCGAAGACCCGCATGCGCTCCAGGGCTGCCCACGCTCGTGGTGGGGGGGCCTCACCACTGGCCAGGCAGAGAAGCGCAAGCTCGAGCGCGTCAAGCCAGACGGCCAGGTGGTAGCCGGTGGAGCGCTCATCGTGGCCCCCATCGGCCAGCACCTGGGCGTCCAGGGTGGTCCAGAAGAGTTCGAGGCCCTGGCGCCGCCAGCGCGGCGCGCCGGGCAGGCCGGGCAGCAGCACGCCCGCCCACGCCAGGGCCTTCGCATTGGTGACCAGGTGGTTGTTGTCGAGGTCGCGCTCCAGGTGGTCGGCGAGGAAGGCGGCCTGCCGGGCGATGGCGGCGGCGAGCGTCGCGTCGCCGCCGAGCAGATGCCAGGCCGCGGCCCAGACGACGAGGCGCTGCGAGGTGGGGTGCGGCTCCCAGGCCGGGCCGCGGCCAACGGGCACGCGCGCCAGCCAGTCGCGCCAGAGCTCCAGCAGCGCCGTGCGCCGCGCCGGGTCAGCGAGGTGGGGCCAGGCCCACTCCCAGCTATGGAGCCTGAAGGCCCAGAGCGGGTCGGCGACGGGTGACGCCAGCCAGCTGGCTGGCCAGGCCAGGGGCGCAGGCGGCTGCCCAAGCAGCGCGATCGTACCCGTGAGCGCGTCCCAGGCGGCCGCGAGGGGCGTGGCGCCTCGCAGGGCGACCAGACAGCGCAACACGGCGAGCTGCGTGGGCAGCGCGGGGCCGGCAGCGGTGCCGGCGGGCGCCGGGTAGAACCGTGGGGCCAGCCACGGGTCCATCACACCGAGTCTGAGCCGACGCTCGAGGCGACGGAGCACGCGCCGCAGCCCCGCCCGGCGGGCGGTCAGCCAGGCGGCGCGGAGCGCGAGGGAGCGATCGAGATGCACAGGAAAGATCAGGGGAGGAGCCTTGAGATTGCTGCCCATTTTTCGATATTTACCGTAGAGACGCAGAGGTCCACAGAGACCATCTTTGCTTTGCACGTAATCACTACCGACGGTTCAGACGCTCGCCCTTTGACCCTGGAAAAGCCACCCCGGGGAGAAGCGGCCCGTCAGCGTGTGGCACGGGTAGCGACAACCCGCTGGAGCACCTGCTCCATACGGCAGGCAAGCGCCGCGCGGTCGAAGTGCTCGGCCACGAAGGCGCGTCCGCTGTGAGCGTAGTCGGCGAGTCGCGCCTGGTCGCGCTTGAGAGAGAGAACAGCCTCGGCGAGCTGGCCAGGGTCATCGGGCGAGACAACCACGCCGCCCCCGCTACGCATCACCAGTTCGGCTGCCTCGCCGCCGGCCGCGAGAATCACCGGGCGGCCGTGGCCCCAGGCCTCGAGCAGCTTCGAAGGCACTGCGTCGTCGAGGCTGGTGTTGACAAGGGGCACCAGGCAGGCGTCGGCGGCGCTGAGAAAGGCGGGAATGGCCTCGCGCGGCTGCCGCGGCAACATGGTGACATTGGTGAGGCCGAGACGCCTGGCCTCCGCCAGCAGCTCAGGCTTGCGCACGCCATCGCCGACGATCAGGAAATGTATATCATCGTGCTCGCGCAGCCGGTCGGCGGCGTGGACGGCAATCTCCACCCCCTGGGCGATGCCGATCAGGCCGGCGTAGAGCACGACGAACTTGTCGTCGAGCCCCAGCTCGCTCCGCTTGTGACCATTGAGATGCACCGGCACGCGATCGAGGTCGGCGCCGTTGCTCACCACGGTAAGCTTCTCCGGCGGCACCCCGGTGGCAATGAGCTTGGCACGCTTACGCTCGGTCACCGGCGTGATATGATCGGCCGCCCGGTAGATGCCGCGCGCCAGGGCAGCCAGGCCGCGGGTCAGCGGCGCGTCGGGGGCCAGCTCGCCGGCCTCGATCACCACCTCCGGCCAGAGGTCACGGATGTCGAAGACAAAGGGGATACGCAGCACGCGGGCCAGGACCCAGCCAGCCAGGCCGACGAAGAGTGGCGGCGAGGAGGCCAGAATCACATCGTAGCTACGACCTGAGGTAAGACCGGCCACAATGGCCGAGCCAGCAAACGAGAGGTTATTGGCCAGCCGGCGCCAGCTACTGCGAAACGACGAAGCGTACACCCAGGTGCGCAGCACATCAACGCCGTCCAGGCGCTCGATGGCGCGCAGTTTGCCACGGTACTCCCCGGCCACCACACCGGTAGGGTAGTTGGGGAAGCCGGTGATCACCGTGACCTGGTGGCCGAAGGCGGCCAGCCAGCGAGCCAGCCCGTGCAGCCGCGCCGGTGGGCCGCCCATCTCGGGCGGGTAAAAGTGAGCAAGGATAAGGATCTTCATCGGGATGGTTCCTTACGTACTACCGTTGTCGTTCGCGTCACGCGGTGGCCGGCACGCGCACGCCGTCGGCGTAAGCGCCTCGGCTCGGTTCCTTACTACTGCCCACTCACCCCTCAACCCGCTCCGTGCCGCCAGTGCGGAGGGCATCGCGGATGCGCAGGGTGGTCAGGGTGGTGAGGGCCAGGCTGGCGAACGGGATCGGGGAGGGACCGCCGACCCGGACCACGTCGACGAAGGCCCGCAGCTCTGCGGCGTGGCCCTTGTCCTGGCGCAGCAGGCTGCGCTCGACCCTGCGGCGGCCGTCGCGCACGAGCTCCAGGGTGCGGAAATCGTCGAGGGCGGCCGCGCGCCCACCGCCGAAGGCCTCGAGCCGCTCCTTGGGGAAGGCCTTGTCGCCGCCGGAGGCATAGAGGATGCTCGCCACCGAGCCGTCGCCGAAGCCGATCTGGATGCTGAGGTTGTCTTCCTTACCGGCGCCAGCGCGCGACGGCGCGGCCATCGCCTGCACCGTCACCGGGTCGGCGCCCGTGAGGAACTGCAGCAGGTCAACGAAGTGGCAGACCTCGCCGACGATACGCCCGCCGCCCTCGACAGGGTCGTGGAGCCACGAACTGGCCGGCACACAGCCGGCGTTGACGCGATACTGCAGCGTCAGGGGGCCGGCGCCCGCGAGGAAGTCGCGCATGGCCACGGCCAGCGGCGCGAAGCGCCGGTTGTAGCCAACGAGCAGCAGCGGCGGCGCCGGCGGCGCCGAGCCGTTGGGCGGTTCCGCGGCGCGCCGCAGCGCCGCCTCGTAGGCCGTGACCACAGCCTGAAGCTGCTCGGCGTTCACCGCCAGGGGCTTCTCGACAAAGACCGGCTTGCCCGCCACGATGGCGCGGATCGCCAGGGCAGCGTGAGAGCCATGGCGCGTGGCGATCAGCACGGCGTCGAGCTCGGGGTCGGCGATGAGCCGCCCGGAGTCGGTGGTGCAGTAGGCGGCCCCGTACTTCGCGGCCACGTGGCGCGCCGAGAGCCCCGAGGCGCTCGCCACCGCCCGCAGCGGCGCGCCCGGCACGCTGGCCAGCGCCGGCAGCAGCGTCCCCTGGGCGAAGACACCCGAGCCGACCAGGCCCAGGCGCACGGTCGCCGCCGGCCCGCGGCTCCCAGCCGGCACGGCCTGCGGCACCGGCGGCTGGATCCACACAACGGGCGCGAGCCGGGCCGCGACGTTGGCCTCGGGGTAGCTGAGCACCACGCCGAGGGCCGCGCCGGCCCGCTCGCCGGTGATCAGCGCGTAGGCCTGCTCGGCCTCGGCGATCGGGAAGCGGTGGGTGATCAGCGGCCCCACATCCACGCTGCCGTCGGCCAGCAGGTCGAGGAAGGCCTGCATGTTGCGGTTCTCGGTCCAGCGCACGTAGCCGACGGGGTAGTCGTGGCCCTGCTCCTCGTAGGCCGGGTCGTAGCGGCCGGGGCCGTAGGAGCGCGAGAGGCGCAGGTCGAGCTCTTTGTCGTAGAAGGGCTTGCGGGGGACCTCGAGGCCCACCAGGCCCACCGCCACCACGCGCCCGCGGTCGCGGCAGAGCTCGGCGGCGAGGCGCAGCGGCGCACTGGACTTCGTAGACGCGGTGATCAGAGCGGCGTCGACGCCAAGGCCGCCGGTGTGCCGCTCGACGAGGGCCCGCAGCTCCTCGTCGCCGGTGACCGCCCCGACCGCCCCCATGCGCACCGCCAGCTCGCAGCGTGCCGGGCTCAGGTCCATGCCCACCACGCGGCAGCCGGCCGCGCGCAGCAGTTGCACCGTGATCAGGCCGATCAGCCCCAGGCCGATCACCGCCACCGTCTCGCCGAGGGCCGGCTGGGCCTGGCGGATGCCCTGGAGGGCGATGGCGCCAACGGTGGTAAAGGCCGCCGCCTCAAAGGGCACGGAGCCGACGATAGGGGCGACCAGGTTACGGGGGACAAAGACGACCTCGGCGTGGTTGGCGTAGCCCGCCCCGGCGCAGGCCACAGGGTCGCCCGGCTTGAGATCGGTGACGCCCTCGCCGACAGCGATCACGGTGCCGGCACAGGAATATCCGAGGGGCGAGAGGCTGTCGAGGCGGGTCATCACCTTCTGGTAGGTGGTGAGGGGGCCCTCCTGGCGGGCCTTGTCGAGCACCTGGCGCACCAGGTCCGGCCGCTGGCGGGCCTTTTCGAGCATGCTGGCCTGGGCCAGGCCAACCATGGTGCGCTCGGTGCCCGCACTGACCAGCGAGGCGGCTACGGCGACCAGCACGCCCCCGGGGCGCAGCGCCGGCGGCGGCACATCGGCCACCGACAGCTCACCGCTGCGATAGGTCTGGGTGATCTGTTTCATAGAGTTATGCGATCGAGTTTCCCTGCATCCAGTTCGGAGATTACAAAGCGCAACTTGCCAGCTTTCGAGCGCGGCAGCACGTCGACATACTCAATCAGCACCACCATCTCCGTGCCCACACGCCTGGCCGTCTCCTGCCTGAGGAGTTGCTCATCGTGCTGCGTGTAACCCGCCCTCGGAACCACGCGGATGGTCATCGCGCCCGGCTCGCGCTGGACGATCTGCGCCTCACGGATGCGCACCAGGTCCTTGAAGATGTGGTCCATCCGACCGACGCGGCTACCGTTGGCCAGGACGACGTAGTCTTCGTGCCGCCCATCGATGTGGGCCACGATGCGACCGGGCCGGCCACAGGGGCAGCCGTCGTCATCGACAGTGGCTAGATCCTGAATCTCATATCTCAGGAAGGGGACGGCCGGGTTGGTGAAACCGGTGCCGATGATCCGGCAGCCCGGCCCCTCCGGGTTGGGCAGGAACTCCACTGCGGCGAAGTCCTCGTCGACGTGGAGCTTGCCCAGGGGGCACTCGGAGATGTTGGCCACCGCCTCGGCCATACCATAGTGCTGGCGCGGCCATACGCCGAAAGCCCGCTCGATCAGGGCAGCCTGCTGCGGGAGCAGGTTCTCAGCCCCGATCGTCACCCAGCGCACCTGGTAGCCCAGTTCCAGCGAGCAGTCGAGGTTGTGGGCGGCGAGCAGGGCCAGCAGCGAAGGGTAGCTGTGGAGCCATGGCGGCCTGCGGCAGCGCAGCTCGGCGATGTACGCGTCGAGGGTGTCGGGCGCCATGTGGTACCCGCTGAAGAGGATCTGCCGCCCGGGAACGTTGTACCGCCAGTAGGGCGGCCGCCGCTGCGTAAGGGGCACCACGGAGCGCCCGCCGAAATAGGCGCACCACGTGTCCTGCGTGATGCCGTGCCAGCGCCGGTAGCGCCACCACACCGCCCACTGCTCCTGGTGGGCGCGGCGTGTCGTTGCGAAGCGCAGCCCGCCGCCGGTGGTTCCGCTGGTGTGCACGGGTATGAGCTCAGCAGGCTGAAAGTTGCTGGAGATCAGCTCGGGGTAGTGGGCCTGCACCGTGTCCTTGGTGAGGATGGGAAGCTGGCTCAAGGCTTCGAGGCCAGAGATGGAGGCCGGGTCGAGGCCCAGGTCGGCGAACAGACGGCGGTAGTAGGGGGTTGAGGCCGCCGCGGAGCGCACAAACGCCCGGAGGCGCCGATCCCGGTACTCCGCAATCTGCTCCGCTGTCCAGCCGCTGCGCTCCTCGGCGTCGGCGAGCAGCGCGGGGAAGTCGCCCCCGAAGCGTCGGTTGTGGGCCCGCAAGCCCTCGACGCTACAGGCAGCGTGCTGAAGCTGCACCGGCAGGCGCAGGTAGAGTTGCTCACGATCAAATGCCCGCTGCTTCATACGCCTGTCGCTCAATCTGGCCCTTCCAGCCGAAATGGGGCTCGAAGTGAAACGTTGCGTCGTCGGGGATCGTGCTCAGGGGGCCGTTCCAGGCCGGGTTGTTGCTGGAGAGCTCGATCGCGCGCCAGTCCCAGTCGGCAAGGGGGTAGTGCTTGCAGCGGAAGGCCTGCCTGACGATCGGGATGCAATCCGGGTCGAATCCCATCAGGTAGGCGGCGACGGCGTCGACGCTCGGCGGATTCACGCCGAAGAGGAGCACGCCAGCGGGAAGCGGATCGGGGTTCATTGGGCCGCGCCCCTCCCCCGCGACGATGCCGTCGACGAGGACATAGTGGCGCTTACGGTTGTGGGGCCGCGCCTCGCGCAGCGTGCCGTCGAGGTTGCCGTAGAGCGCGATCTTGTTCAGATCGAGGCACATACGCCAGGTGGTATCGTTGCCCCACCAGTTGCCGCTACGGATCACGTCCTCCGTGTCGCCAAAGACGTGGCCACCCATACGGCGTAGCTTGCGGTGGAGCCACGGCCCGACGCCGGGAAGCTGAGACGAGAGGCGGCGTGTCTGGGCGACAAGGGTACGCTCGAGCCTGCGGCGCGAGTCATCGCCGGGGCGCTCGTCGCCACCGGTGGCGGGGGCGCCCTCGGTGTGGTGCGGCAGCCAGTTCTTGTCGCCGTTGATGCCGACGAGGTTCTTGAGGCTGACGGTGATGCCGGCCTTCTTGTGGGTTTTCAGCTTGGGGATGTTGATGATCACATCGCAGGCGATGGCCGTGCCGGCGATCAGGTACTCATGGCGACCACCGCTATGATGACGGTTGACTTCTTCGGCGTCATAGTCGGCACCATAATAGCGGCCCGCGCCAGGATGATCTGCAAACTCGCTTGCCGCAGCCAGATCGAAGGCGATATACCCCCGTGGATCACCACCGAGCCTACGCCGCTCGATGATCACGCCGTCGCGATTGAGCCACTCTTCCTTCCGTAAATCAAGCAGCCGGAAGTCAAGCCCGTGGGCGCAGTAGAAGTCGCGGATCGCGTCAAGGCCGAGGAGCCGCACCATCGCGCTAAAGGACGAGTCGGTCTGGGGCGCGTCGGCGACGATAACTGTGTCGCGGCCATTGAGGGCCATCCACACGTAGTCGGCGAGGGCGCGGATCACGCTGCCGTGGGTAATCACATAGCGCCAGCCCTCGGGGTCGCGCGGGTGGCTCTCCTTGACCAGGTTGGGCTTGAGCAGGATGGTCTCGCCGGGGTTGACCAGGCCCCGGAGCGGGTTCCAGTCGGCCGTGCCAAAGCGGTCACAGTCGAGACCGGCGAGGCGCAGGAGATCGCGCACGGCTCCATAGACCAGATTCGGCGCCGTGGCGATCACCGGGGAGGGCGACTCGGGGAAGGCTGTATCTGGATGGAATGGTTGTTCGACCGGGTATGTAAGCGCTGGCGACTGAAGGGCAGCGATGCGAACGGTATTAGTGATCACGATCTGGAGCTCCAGATAACATCTCTTCAAACGACGCGACATGGGAAGCGTGCAGCAGGCGCGAGATCACCGCGCGATAGTTGCCGTTCGGGCTGCCTCGAGGGCGATCCCCATCTCTCCCGACCGAGTCGCTTGCGCAGCTCGTCTTCCAGGATGCGCAGGTCGGCGGCCCGGTCGAAGGCAGGCTCGGGGACAACGCGAACCTCGATCGCGTGCAGCTTGCTTTGTCCGATCTGCACTTCACGCACACCGGGCGCCCATTCGAAAACCTGGTTCATTCCGATCACCATCCGGCCATCAGGTGTGCGCAAATGATCCTCGGCCCTGCTCCTGCATCTGACTGGAAAGGGTGTAGATCTCGCCGACGAGTAGCCTGCGAAGAAGTCGAAACGCCTGGTGCTCAGCCAGCGGACCACTGCCCTCTGCTCAAAGACCCGGCTCAACCGCGCGCGACCGGGTCGCCGACGGCGCCAGGGCGCTCAAGAAGAGAGCGACATTCTCCTGGACAGCACTCGGGCTATCGGCGAACGTGCGAGCGAAGCCCGACGCCGAGCGCGAGAGCGCCTGGTAGGTCGCATCGTCCATGTCGACACACTGCTGGAGCACCCGTTGCCACTCGCGGGTGTCATCCAGCGGGATGCCCCAGCCGATCGGCCGGTCAGCGAGTTTGAACCACGGTGTCTGGTCACTGATGAGAACGGGGCACCCGGCAAGAAGCGCCTCAAGAATGACGTGTCCAAAGTTTTCGCCGAGGGTCGGAAGGAGGAAGAAGTGGCTTTGCGCGAGGGTGCTTACCACTTTCGAGTGCGTCAGTTCGCCGTGGTAGGTTATTGCGACGTTTGCCGGGGCGCGAGCTATCAATGCCTGGCACTCTTGCCAGTAGGCAAGATCTTTTTCTTCAACTGGACCATAGATATCGAGCGAGACCTCGCCGCGTAGCGGCGCGAGCATTGCAATTGCCTGGTTGAGGTTCTTCTTCGGCGCCAGCCGTGACAGAAATACAAAGCGAACCCTCCCGGTCCGTTTGGGGATCCTGGAAGTCTTTAGAGCGCTTACCTCAACCGCGGGGGGCATATTTGAGGCGATGCGTATCTGAGGGCCTGCTCCAATAACTCGCCGAATATCCTCCTGCTCAAGCGGCGTGGAAGCTTGCCAGATCAACTGGTTGGCCAGGCCGGCACGAAGCGCAAGATTGGTATAGACCTGTTTCTTGAGCGCCCTGATCCTGAGCGCGCCGGGCGAAAACTCACCTCGGGGCGCAAGAATGACCTGCGACTCGGCCAGAAGCCCCAGTCGCCGAAGCATGAGGAACGTGCGCGCCAGCGGGGCGAAAAAGCTGTTCAAGCAGATAATGGCCGGACGCAAGTCTCTGACAAGTGACAGCAGGTGACGGAACGAGAGATGGTCGGGTGAGGCATAGTAAACCAGACCCTTGCCCACCTTCACCCAGGTGTTGAACTGCACGCCCTGATACGGCTTTTTGTCGCCTGAGTCGTGGTCCCTCGCGAGAATGTAGAAGTCAAACTGGTCGCCCAGGCGATCCACCAGGTTTGAGATCGAGCGAATGGGCCCCCCCGACTTGAAACCCGGCAGGTAGTACTCGAGCACAATCAAGATCTTCGGCCTGAACCCTGTGGAAATGCTGGAGGATGTGCTCACCATCAGGCTACCTTTCGCGACTTCTCGCTACCCTGCGATGCTCTGCCGGCTTAGCCAGTCGTGCAGCACGTAGACCCCCCACACACGACTCCATCCGATCTGACCGCGCTCGAAACTCCGCCACAGATCGGTCAATCCATCCTGACGGAACATATCGCTCAGACGTCCGGTCCCACTGCACAGGGTGGCACGCATCTCCTGGTGCAGGCTTTCGCGGAGCCAGACGGCGAACGGGAGCGTGAAGCCGCGCTTCGGGCGGTAAACACATGCTGCAGGTAGCGCACCGTTCAATGAGCGGGTCAGCAACGGCTTCGGCTGGGCCGGGGCGACCTTGGCTGCGCCGGGAAGCGCGAAAACCTGCTCGACCAGTATGTGATCGAGGAACGGAACACGCAGCTCCAGCGCGTGGGCCATGCTCATCTGGTCGGCATCGCGTAGGAGCATACTGAGCATGTAGGTCTGCAGCTCAAGGGCAGAGGCGCGGTTAATCGGGTCGTACCTCGCCGCCGCCTGCTCCAGCTCACCGAAGCTGAGATTCTCCCACCCGGCTGAGCGGGCCAGGATGGTGGGGTCAACGAATGTGGCAATCTGCCGATCGGTAAAGATCTGTCGGGAAGCGAAGTACGGGTGCCGCTCAGTGCGAAGAAAGGCACCAGCGCGATCAGTTACCGGGCTGCGCGGGACGCGCTCAAGGAGCGATGCCGCACCGTGACGCACCCCCGCAGGCAGCCATTGCCTGGGGCGGCCCCAGCGCTCAAGCAGCAGGGGCTTGCGATAGCCCTCGTAACCGCCGAAGAGCTCGTCGCCTCCAAGTCCGGAGAGCGCCACCGTGAGTCCCGCCTCACGGGTAACCTTTGAGACGAAATAGGTGTTTACCCCATCCACACTGGGCTGATCAAAGGCGCTGAGCACGGCCGGCAATGACCGGCGCACATCCTCGCCGCGCAGGTGAAGCTCGTGATGATCGGTCGCGATGTGCCGGGCCGCGATCCTCGCGTACTCACGCTCATCAAACTCCTTTTCGTCGAAGACGACGCTGAAGGTTTTGACGGAGTCGCTGCCGGCCTGGCGCATCAGAGCGGCGATGGCGGTGCTATCAATCCCTCCGCTGAGAAATGCACCCAGGGGGACATCGGCCACGAGCTGGAAGCCGACGGCTTCGCGCAACTGGTGGGCGACGCGCTCGTAGACGTCGTGCGGCGCCAGCGGCAAGATAGCGTCCGGCCCGGGCAAGCGCCAGTAGCGCCGAGTTGTTGTCGTGTTCGATTGCCAGACGAGCGTGTGACCGGGTGGCAACGACCTGACGCCATCGACGAGCGTGTATGGCTCCTGAACCGCTCCATACGCCAGGTACGACTGCAGACCGGCAGCATCCAGGCGGCGGGGCACAAGCTGTGAAGCGAGCAGGGCGCGTACTTCGGAGGCAAAAAGGAGCAGGTCGTCGCGCTGCCAGACGTAGAGCGGCTTGACACCGAGCTGGTCACGGGCCAGCAAGAGCCGGGTCTCGTGCTCGTCCCAGATGGCGAAGGCAAAGATGCCGCGCAGCCGATCCACGGCAGCAACGCCCCAGGCAGCGTACGCTTTCAGGATGACCTCAGTATCAGTCAGGCTTCTGAAGCACTGGCCAAGCTGCTCAAGCTCCCGGCGCAGCTCGCGATAGTTATAGATCTCACCATTGAAGGTGATCCAGGTGCCACGGTCGGGATCAGCCATTGGCTGGTGACCGGCCGGAGAAAGATCGATGATGGCAAGGCGACGATGGCCGAAGCCAACGGCTGGGTTGGCCCCGCGAAGCATCACCACATCCTCGTCGTCGGGGCCGCGGTGGCGCTGGGCATCGGTCATTGCCTGAACACGAGCATGATGTTCTTCTACCCAGCCCTTTGAGGAGAGTAAGCCTGCGATACCACACATACTCTATGACCTGATCTATGCTTTTTGAAGAGCTGAACATCAGTATCCGAAAAATCCCGCCCAACAATTAGGTGTGCCGACCTTCCGTTGCACGCCGGTATCCGGCTTTGCAATTCGTGCGCGATCTGTAAAACCCTTTAAGGAACCGGTGTTCGTCAATAAAGCTGTACTGATACCCTGCTTCCTCGAGTGATCGTCGGAAGAAGGCGCCAATATGAAACGCCTCGCCAATGCCAACAAGTAGTATGCGCATTCATACCGCCCGTATTTCACGAGGGGTCGTATTCAACAGTTCATCATATTTGTCGAGATAGACCCTGCCGGTTGCCTCCAGGGAGAAGCGGGCTTCGGCAATCTGGCGTCCCTTACGGCCCATGCGATACCGAACGGCGGGCGTCTGGACCAGTTCAGCCATATGGCTGGCCAGCGCTGCGGCGTCACCAACCGGCGTAAGGTAGCCGGTCTCGCCATGGCTCACCGCGGTTTCTGGCCCGCCACAGCGCGTGCTGATGACGGGGAGGCCGCTTGCCATTGCTTCGAGGATGACAACCCCGAGCCCCTCTTCGTTGGAGGGTAATACGAAGAACGAGGCGCTCTGATAAAGAGCGATAAGCTCCGCTCTTGAAACATTTTCTCGGATGTCGATCCATGGTGCGATGCCGAGCGACACAGCGTAAGACCAATCGCTGGCTGTGGGACGCGTGGCCCCGGCGAGGATCAATCTAGGAGCGCACGGCACCGCCTGGCGCAAAGAGCAATAGGCTTGAAACAGGAGGCGAACATTCTTCCGTGGATCCGCCCAGCGACCAACGGCAAGGATAGGGCCATCGGCATCGTAATCACCCGGGCGAAACGCATCCGTTTCTATTCCGGGAATGCCTATAACCAGTTTGTGCGGGGCAGTGTAGGCGCTTAACAGTAGCCACGTGTATTCACTTTCGGCGAACACGCAGTCGGCCTGTGCAAGCGCTCGTCGCTCAAACCTGGTGATAACGCTCGTCATGGCGCGCAGCCAGAGGCCCTTCCAGCCGAGGGTCCGGGCCATTTTTGAGCCACGCTCAGGCCGCGCCATAGTTGCGGCAAAGATGCACACCGGCCTTTCCGCCTGCTGAGCCACTAACGCCCAGCCCGGCGTCCCGGCGACAACCTGGATCAGATCGAACTGACGAAGCCTGGAGGTTAGCAGTTGTCTTGGGCGGTAGCGTTGAAACTCGAACTCGCTAAGGAATGCGCCGATGTGGCTATAGGGTATACCTTGCCAGATACCAGCACTGCATCTAACCCCTCGAGTCCAGCTCGATGGCGCGAGTAGCCGGACGCTACTCTGGTCACGGAGCGACGTCGCAAGGGAGATTATCTCGGGCCGGTAGCGACCCGACCGCGACAATACCTGGTAGAGGAACGTGGCGACGGCCGGAACGCCGCCACCTTCGGCGAGCGCGGGCACGAGGAGCGCAACAGAGCGAGTCTCTGACATAGCGATTGACCTGAGCGTGAGCGCGGCAACCACAGCCAGCGATGACAACGCGAGCGTTGATCACGCGGCCATCTCTTGTTATCGAGGTTTAGATCTCAATCGCGACGATCTCACGCGCGAGATATATGCCATGAACCACAGGACAATCAACAGAATGAGCAACTGCTGGAATATCTCAACGATCAGCGTCGGATAATTGCCTTCAAAGTACAGAAATTTTCTTGTTAACACCAGATAGACGGGCAGTAAGCCTGTTCCTGCTGTGTTCCGAAAGACGAGCGCGAAGAACAACCCGAGCATACCGAGTCCAAAGATCGTGCCGACCCAGCCGGCGTACATATAGGTGTCGCCAAAGATGGTCATCGGTGTTGAACTGATCGAGGTTGGGGGGTGATTGTAGTAGTTAATGCTGAACCATACATAGTTCGATAGGATGGGTTTGTCTTCCCAGATAACGCGTGGTACGACATACGCAGGTATCATGAAAAAGCGCCCGAAACCCTGATACGGTATTTCCGACGGCGTTTTCCTCATAATCACACCGGGCGCATAGATCGCCTCCGCCTGCCTGCCGGTCAGTTTGGCCCAGACAATCTCCAGCGCTGTCCCCGCGCCCTCGCCCCATGTCGAGCGCACTGATTCATCCACAGCGTTTACAACGCTACCAACGGAACGGGGGTCAAACTCCTGCTCGCGCAAGCCATGAGTCACGGGATAGGCAATCACGACGATCATCCCGATGATGAGCGCGAGCGGTACCAGCGGTCGTAATGAGATGCCGGAACAGCGAAGCGCGGTGAGAATGATGATCATCAGAGGTATGCTCTGGCCACCAAACCCGGATATGAAGACGAAGGCAAACTCGGTGATAACAACAACGATCAGGAGTGGCAGGTTCTGCCTCGAAACTCTGATTGCCACGATCGCAAGTACCAGCAGGGCAACAGATTGCACATAGCCAAGCCACTGGCTGAAACCCTGAAACTCGCCCAATTGAGAGGCTTCACGAAAGAAACCGGCTCCCACAACGGCAATCTCAAAAAGCCGAAGTGCTACGGTCAACAAATAGACCAGCCATAGGATTCGTTGTGGCATCTCACCTATCTGCGGTACTCGTAGAAATGGCAAGGGGCGTATCACCCTCAGGCCTACAAGATAGCCGGCCCATAGCGCAACAAAACCGACGAGCACCAGGGCCAAACCCCAGGCCGTGTAGCCGTAATGGAGACCGACCATGACTTCAATGTTCGACGCCAGATCGGGGAAGAAAAATGTTGCATAGCCGGATATGCCGTAGAGACCGAGGAAGAACGCGCCCATAAGCACGGGTGGATGCACCCAGACAGGCAACACCTCTTTCGCGCCACGCGGCAGCCAGTGGGCCCCCATTACCGTAAGGGCAAGGACCGCTACCAGGATCAGTCCGGCGAAGACCCTTGACTGCTCGACACGTAATCTATCCGGTTCGGGAGCAGACAGCAGCAGGGTCAGCATCGCGCCACCTAGCAATGCCTGGAAAGGTACCAGGTGTTTGCGCCTGCCTGGAAGGACCTGCCTGTGTCCGAGACCTTGATGGATACGCGCAGCTCTTCTCACTCGTTTATCTACCTCGATCAATCCGTGGCAGAAAGCCCCATAACGTCGATTTTGTGTTTAACATCAGTACACGAGAATACCCCACGTGCAAAGTGTGCAGGGCGTGCTGTCATCTCCCGAGATTCGCAACCGTGTAGCGGTTCGTTTCTCAGGATAGGATAGATTGATGGCAGTTCAATCTTTCAGATTGACCGTCGGGGAGCAGGTGTTCAGCGACATGCAACGGGGCAAGGACCGTCTCGCCACGCTCGACAGCTTGCGCGACAACCGCCCACGAAGCGATCGCTCTAACGCCGATGTCGAGGCGATGCTGCAACAGCATGGCCTGTCGGCCAGCGTGCGGCGCAACCTCGCACATCTGCCGTGGTATTCGGTGCTGGAAGATACTTTATAACTTTGCACGTGCAATCAATCGAGATATTTCCGCGATTGAAGGTAGAAGTAATTGCAACATGGCGACACGAGTTTCCTTTCCGATTAATATCATTTGGATAACAGCCACGACAAAGTAACTAATCAGCGATGTCAGTGCAGCACCGGTGAGCTGCAGAACAGGCAATAGAATCCAGAGCAGAATAACGGTCACAATGAGTCCAGAGCTCTCGGCGATGACGATGTAATGAGGTTTAGCTGTACTCTGGATGGCTGCTGTCAATACCTGGTTAAAGGCGGAAAAACCACCTGCCAGACAAAGAATGACTGCGGCAAGAATCGCCGGTGAGAAAGCTTCGCCGAACAATAGGGGCACAACCAACGGCGTAAGCGCCGCTGAAAGAAGGGAGAGCATGATCGACAGAATGAAGCCGATCCGTGTGCTCTGCGCAATAAGTTCACTCCTCTTTTCGGCCCCCGCTCCCGCTGCTCTAGGCAAGAGTACTGCTGCTACTGCATTAACAAGTGGAATGACGGCTCCGCTCCAGGCTACACTCGCGACGTATAAACCGAGCACTTTCGGGCTAAGTAGGCTCGCCAAGACCAGCTGGTCTAGACGTAAGTTGATGAGAGACGGGAGCGTTCCCATCATGTTCGGCAAACCAAAGCGGAGCAACGGACTTACCTGTTCCAATGACGGATGGAACGAACCCGGGAGACGGATGGCAATACATATGGCTGTTGCGAGCCCTGCTATTGTGTACCACAGTAGAAAGTCGCGAGATAGACTTATGGGATCTGGCGTCCCGGAAAAACCGTGAGCTAATAAGGTTGCAATCCATACAATATTGGGAATGGGACGCAGTAGATTCCAGACGAGAAGATCATTTCTACCACGAAGCGGATGTATCAAAAACCCAAAGACTGCACTTATCGGCAACCACCAGAGGTACACTTGAGCGGCACTAATAACACTAGCGGATTGAGCTTTTAAAACATAAGGTAGAAAGAAATAACCCAGAAGTGCAAATGGAATGGAGCCAATAATTGCGAGGCATATAGCAGAGGCCAACCAGCTTTTTGCCCTGACAGGCTCCCGTGCGGAGTAATATACAAGTGCATCCGGAACGCCGAGGGATGCCAGGAGAGCAAGCATCATCGGAAATGTCTGAATTGCTGCGAGCTCTCCCCGTCCAGTCGGTCCCAATAGACGTGCAGCAATCGTGCCCGACAAAAGGCTAAGGATGGCAAGCAGGATGTTCATCACCATGGTAACTGCCAGCACCTTGTGAAAGGGTGAGTCGGTTACCAACTTCCGATAGTATTTTCTGGCCTGCATGACCATCCTGATTCACCCTAACGATGCGAATGCGCCCGCGGTTATCGAGCATCGGCGGAACAATTATACTCCTTACCGAATCCCACCTACCGCCCTCGCCGCCAGGGTCTTGGTGGGCTGCGGGCCGGACAGTTCCAGCATCCGCCCCTGCTCGAACGCTAGCACCGCCGCCAGAATCTCGTTGAGCGTGCGGGTCGGCTGCCAGCCGAGCAGGTCCTGGAGGCGGCTGGTGTCCGGCACCCGCCGCTGCATGTCTTCGAAACCGGGGCCGTAGGCCTCGCTGTAGGGTACATGGACGATCGGTGAGGCGCTTCCCGTCAGTGCTTTCACACGCTCGGCCAGTTCGCGCACACTCACCTCCTCGGGGTTGCCGATGTTGTAGAGCTGGCCGGGCGCCTCGGGGTGCAACGCCAGCCCGACGATCGCCGCCACCGCGTCGCGTACGTCGCAGAAGCAGCGGCTCTGCGTGCCGTCGCCGTAGACCGTGATCGGCTCGCCGCGCAGCGCCTGGCGCACAAAACGTGGCACAACCATCCCGTACTGCCCGGTCTGCCTTGGCCCCACCGTGTTGAAGAGCCGGAAGGGTACGACCTCCAGGCCATACTCGTGCTGGTAGGCCAGGCCCAGGAACTCGTCTACCATCTTGCTGGCGGCATAGGCCCAGCGGTTGCGGCTGGTGGCCCCCAGTAGCACGTCGTCGTCCTCGGCGAACGGTACCTTGATGCCCTTGCCGTAGACCTCGGAGGTGCTCGCGATCAGCGTCCGGCACCCGTAGCGCAGCGCCGCTTTGAGCACTGCCTCCGCGCCCATGATGTTGGTCTCGATCGTATGCACCGGGCGCTCGACGATCAGCTGCACGCCTACGGCGGCCGCCAGGTGGACGATCACGTCGGCCTGTGAGGCCAGCCGATCCAGTACCGTCTCGTCGGTGATGCTGGCGCGTGCAAAGTGAAACAGCGGATTGGAGAGGAGATGGGCGATGTTGTCGATGCTTCCCGTGGAAAGGTTGTCGATTGCCAGAACAGTGTAACCCCTGGCTACCAGCGCGTCCGCCAGGTGCGAGCCGATGAAGCCGGCGCCGCCGGTGATCAGAAAGGTCTTCCCGAGGCTGTGATCGATCGCTACCATGACCTGTCTCCTTGCCCTTGCCACTCAGCTGGTTGTTGTTCCGTGCATGGCGCCAGCGTTGCCGCTACATCGGCCCGACTGCCCGCCGCGTATCTACGACCAGCCGCGCCCTTTCCCGTACCATGGCCCAGTCGTAGACTGAGTGGTCGGTGGCCACCACCACGCAGTCGGCGTACTGCAGCGCGGTCTCCAGGTCCTTCACCGCCTGCAGTGATACGCCGTCGTAGCTGAAGCTCGGCACATACGGATCGTGGTAGCTCACCTGGGCACCCTTTGCGGCCAGCAGGTGGATGATGTCGAGCGCCGGCGATTCGCGCAGGTCGCTCACGTCCTTCTTGTAGGCCACCCCCAGCACCAGCACCCGGCTGCCTTTCATCGCCTTCCCGGCATCGTTCAGCGCGTCCTGCACCTTGCCCACCCAGTAGTGCGGCATGCCGGTGTTGACCTCGCTCGCCAGTTCGATGAAGCGCGCATTGTACTTCAGCGCCTTCAGCTTCCACGACAGGTACAGCGGGTCGATCGGGATGCAGTGCCCGCCCAGCCCCGGCCCAGGGGTGAACTTCATAAAGCCGAAAGGCTTGGTCGCCGCGGCCTCGATCACCTCCCAGGCGTCCAGCCCCAGTTTGTCGCACATCAGCAGGACTTCGTTGACCAGCCCGATGTTGACCGCGCGGAAGGTGTTTTCCAGCAGCTTGACCATCTCGGCTGCCTCGGTGGAACTCACCGGGACGATGCGCTCGATGGCGGCGCCGTAGAGCGCCTGCCCGACTTCCATGCAGGCCGGGGTTACGCCGCCCATCACCTTGGGCGTGTTGGCCGTGGTCCAGTCCTTGCGCCCCGGGTCCACGCGCTCAGGCGAGAAGCAGAGGAAGAATTCCTCGCCGACGCGGAGACCCTCACCACCGGCGCTGAGCCGCGGCAGCAGCACCTCGGTGGTGGTGCCCGGGTAGGTGGTGCTTTCGAGTACGATGAGCATGCCGGGGCGCAGGTGGGTGGCGATCGACTCGGCGGCATCGGCGATGTAGGAGATGTCGGGGTCGCCGGTCTTGTTCAGGGGGGTGGGCACGCAGATGCTCACCGCGTCGCACGCGCGCAACACGGCGAAGCTGGTGGTTGCTGTCAGCAGCCCTTCGGCCACCAGCGGGCGCAGCCGTTCGCTCGGAATGTCCTCGATGTACGATTGGCCAGCGTTGAGTGCCTCAACCTTGCGCCGGTCAATATCAATGCCGACGACCTGAAACCCCGCCTCGGCGAAGACCACGGCCAGCGGCAGCCCGACGTAGCCCATACCGATGATGGCAAGGCGCGCGTCGCGCTCGGCGACCTTCTTCAGCAACTGTTCGCGATAATGAATCATGGATACTGATCGCTTTCTCACGGTACAAGGGTCACCTGTACGCTCATACCCCATCTGAGCCGCTCGTCCCATTCGTCGGGGACGATCACGGCGGTGTAGCGCGCCTGGCCCTGCTCGTTGCGGCCCGGCGGCTGGATGCGCTCTACTCGCCCTGAGAGCTGGAGCTCGGGGATGGCATATGCGCTGATTGTCACCGCGTCTCCCTCATGGATGCGCACCATGTCGAAATCGGTGAGTTTTTGCGCCTCGATGCGCCAGGCTGTCGTATCGGCCAGCACCAGCAGCGCGTTGCGCCCGTTCGGGGTCTCGCCCGGCTTGATCTCCACCACCGCGACGGTCCCCGCCAGCGGCGCGGTCAGGGTCGCCTGCGCCAGGCGTAGCTCGGCCTGCTGCAGACGCACCTTGCTCTCTTCAACCGTCGCCAGCGCCAGCGCCAGCGCCGCTGCGTCCGGCCCGGCGACCAGACCCTCCAGCTCCGCCTGCACCTGCGCTACGACCGCATTCGCTGCTTCGAGCTCTCCCGCGCGCTCACCGCTGCTCAGCCGCGCCAGATCAGCCTCGGCTGCCGCCACTGCCGCCCGCGCGCTCGCCAGTTCGTCCGGTCGCGCTCCCTGCAACTGCAGGTTCAGGTTCGCCTGCGCCGCCGCAAGCTGTGCCTCGGCCGCCGCCAGACCGGCAATTTCGTCCTGGCGTCGCGCTTCGTATTCGACTTTCGCGCGCTCGAGAACCATTTCGGCGCTGGACATCGCCAGTTCGGCCCGCGCCAGCGCCTCTGCCGCGGCTCGCCCCTGCGCGTCGTCACCGTCGTTCCTGCGGCGCTCTTCACTGGCCCGCGCATAGGTCGCCTGCGCCGCGCGCAGGTCGTTCGCGCGCTCCTCCATCAGCCGCCGCGCTTCTTCTTTGGCGGCTGAGAGCTCGGCGCGCCGCTGCTCCAGTAACGCCTGCGCCTGATCCACATCGGCCTGCGCCCGGTCCACCGCCGCCGGGATCGGTCCGTTCTGCACTTCACGCAGCCGCACGCGGGCCTGCTCCAGCCTGGCGCGCGCCGCGGCGACATCCGCGGAGGTGACCTGCCCCTGCGTCTGTTGCAGCCTGGCACGCGCTTCGTCGAGCCGGGCCTCGGCGGCGGCAATCTCTTCCGGCGCAGCCCCGACGGCGAGCTGGTCGTATCCTGCCTGCGCGCGCTTCAGGGCCGCGCGCGCCTCGGCTACCTCAAGTTCGAGATCGCGCGTGTCCAGGCGCAGGAGCGGATCGCCCGGCGCAACCGTGTCGCCTTCGCGCACCAGGACCTCCGCCACCGCAATGCCACTAAGCGGCGCACTCAATGCGACCCGCTGTACCGGCACGACCGCGCCTTCAACAACCAGCGGTACGGTGGGGGCCGCCTGTGTAGCGGCGGAACGCGCCCCGGTGGCAGCCGGCGCGGTGGATTGCAGCGTGGCTACAACCGGCCATCCACCGAGCAGATAGGCCGCCAGACTGATCAGGGGTACCGCGATGGTCACCAGGAGGGAGTGTTTTAATCGGCGCATAATGCTTCTTGTTGCGAATAGCCGTACTGCTTCATCGTGTTGATGCACCTTCGCCCACGGAACGGTCATTGCGCGGAGCGTCAGCGACACCCTGCAGCGAGCACAGCGTGGTTGAAGCAATCTCAGCGTTTGACGAGGAGATTGCGTCGCTTCGCTCGCACTGACATGCAGGCAACGAGGAGATTGCGTCGCTTCGCTCGCACTGACATGCAGGCAACGAGGTGCGCTAACTTTCCGAAGCAGTACAAATCGCTGCTAGCCGACACATGTGTCGCACGGCAGATCCCTCGCCCTACGAACCAGGCCCTTCGACAGGCCCGGGGTTCGGGATGGCGGCGCAACCTGGCGTGAAGTGGCGGTCAGGCGACGTTGCGCCGGCGATCACTGCTGCCGGACACACTGTTCTTCTCGCTGGACCCTCCCATCTGCAGCGCCGCCAGTTGTGGATGTTCGCCGTTGGGTGACAGGGCCGGGTGGCGCTCGTGGTTCGCGGGCGCTGCGAGCAGTCGCTGCTCCTGCTCGGGGGCGTTAAGTAGCCCGACTGCCGGGCGTTCCGCCTGGTTCAACACAACCCCCAGTACGTCAACGCGCGAGCGGGCCAGGGCCTCGCGCGCCCGCAGCAACTCATCGGCACGGGTATGCCCCGCCTCTACCACAACGAGCGAGGCGTCGCACGAACGCGCCAGCAGCGTCGTCTCGATCACTTCAAGCACCGGCGGGCTATCGAATACGAGCACATCAGCATGCGCCTTCAACTGGTCGATCAGCACCAGTACGCGGCTCGGGGTGAGCAGGCGTGCAGCATTGAGCTGGCCCGGCACTGGCTGCGGTCCGCTCAATAGCAGCCGGAGATTCTCCACATCACTCTCCACCGTGTGCTCATAGGCGGTCGCCAGACCATCCGAGCCCATCGCCGTCGTCACACCACGCACATTCTGCTGCTGGAACAGCTCGTGGACCATTGGCCGGCGCAGGTTGGCGTCAATCAGGATGGTGCGCAGGCCGGTCTGGGCCAGAGCGACGGCGAGGTTGGCGGCGGTCAGGCTCTTTCCCTCGCCTGCATCCGCGCTGGTGACGATCAGCGTGCGGATTGGCCGCTCGCCAGCGCCGGTCTCCAGCATCAGCCGGACCATGCGGTAGACTTCGGCGGCGCGCGAGGCAGGCGCGAGACGCGTGACCATCCGCTCGTGCGGTTTGCGCCCCTCCAGAAAGCCAATCTCGACAATCGTCGGCAGACCCGTCAGTTGCACCACGTCCGCCTCGAGCCGGATCCGCGTGTCGAAATACTCGACGGCGAAGATGAAACCTGCCGCGAGCAGCAGGCCGACCAGCGCCGCAATCCCGATGGTGCGTACCGGCCCCGGCCCGATCGGTTCGAGAGGCGGGGTTGCGGCCTCGACAACGCTCAGCCCGCTGCGGCCGGCGGCGTACGGGTTGGCCAGCAGCGCGCCCGCCTGCTGGTTGAAGGCCGCCACAATCGCATTGGCGATACCAGCGGCCTGCCGTGGGTCAGGGTCCTGGGCGCTCAAAACGAGGAGCTGCGTGTCGCGTACATCGCTGATCGCCAGGCGCTCCATCAACTTCTCAGGAGTCGTCTTGAGTCCGAGTTCATCAATCACCTGCTCCAGCACGGGTCGCTTGAGGAGCAGTTCTCGATATGTCTTCACCAGCGAGTTGCGCGAATCGGGGATCAGGCGTTCGGCGATCTCCGGGCTGGGCGCGCCAGCGACAACCAGCAGGGTCATTTCGGCCTGGTACATCCGCATCTGGCGCTGGCTCAGCACATAGCCGGCGGCGGCTCCCAGAACTGTCAAGATGACGATTAACCACCACCAGCGCTTTGCAATCGAGAGATAGTGCACCATGTCGTTTCCATCTGCCGGCGGGCACGCTCCGCCATTACGACAGGCCATCGCCATGTCGAGCGCCACTCCGGGCACGCTCCGCCATTACGACAGGCCATTGCCAACTCGAGAGCCACTCCGGGCACGCTCCGCCATTACGACAGGCTATTGCCATGTCGAGCGCCGGTACGTGCACCGTGACGCCAATCCGCGCCGTCCATCAGTCACCCGGACACCGGTGCTCCAGCGCCGGGCACATTACGCCGCGCGCCGGATCTGCCCGGCGTGCAACTCCGCCCGCACCGTCTGGTCGTTCAGCATCGTCAGCAGCACGCGCACGCGATCGCTGCCACGGAGTCGGGTATCGAAGATGCCCTCGTAGCCGGCCAGCGGCCCATCAGTGATCACAACCGGGTCGCCGGCGTTGAGCCCGAGGAACGTCTCGCCGCCAGCGGCGACGATCATTGCAACCCGCCCATCAATCGCATTCACGATCGCATCGTCAACCGCGGCCGGCACGCCATCGAAGTTAACCAGGCCCAGGGAGTTCGGCATGTATGCGAAGGTGGCACCGCCGATCGCGGCGAGCGCAACATGGACGAACATGTAGCCCGGGAAGTAGGGAACCACCGGTCGCGCGCGAGGGTTCACCCGTTGGACAGGGATGCGTGGATAGAAGAGTCTGTATCCCTGCGCCGTCGCGTGCCGGTAAAGGATGTCTTCCTTGTGCGGCTTGCTGCGCAAGACGTACCAGCGTGGTTCCATAGCTCTCACTCGCTCATTCGTGGTCAAGCTGGACTATAGCATTCCACCATGTGTCGCTTTTCGGAAGGAATGAACTACCGTTCAATTACTACGCCTGTGCGTGTAACGGCACGGTAAGAACGGCTCCGGGGCGCCGGCGCCCACTGCCCTGCGCCACGAGAACAGCTCCCCGCGTGGAGCGTGTGCACACTGTTCCTGGGAGCGAGGGCATCCCGCCTTCATCACGTTGCGCCTACCCGAAAAACGGCTGGCTGGATGTCAGTGCGAGCGAAGTGACGCACTCTACCGGCGCGTCAGGAGATTGCTCCGAGGGTATCGGAGTGGACCGAGGCGGTAGCGGGGTGGCACTGGCGCACCGGTTACGTCAACTGCTGGTACAACGCGGCCGTCGCCGGTTCAGGGGTTGCGCCGAGGGCGCGCAGCGCGCCTTTGAGGTGTTCGAAGGTGGCGGTCACCAGGGTGCGGTTGCCGTAGCGTGCCGCCAGGCGCATGAGTTGCGCCGCCGTGTGTTCGCGGCAGCCGTCGATCTGCAGGACCTGCTGGTAGTAGTGGATGGCCTGCTGCGGCGACTCGCGCTCGACGGCGCGCGCGTATTGTTCGAGCGCGTCAAGGTAGCGCTGTTGCAGATGCGCCCGCCGGCTGTCGACCCACAGCGCGGCGCTCAGTGGCGCGCCGGGGAGGAACTCGCCGCGGTAGAGCGCTGCAGCGCGCTGCACCGAATCGCGCTGGGTCGGCGTTTCCAGCGCGCGCTCCAGTTCGCGCACATCATACTCGATCCCCTGCCAGCCGGAACGGATCGCGACCGATCCTTCACGCGCCGACGCCGCCAGGCCGGTCTGTACGCGCAGCCGGCGCAGCGCCTGGTGCAACGCCGGCATGGAGATTTCGTCGTCGCCCCATACTGCTTCCCACAACCGCTCGACCGCCAGCCCCTGCGGGCCGGCATCGAGCAGCCGCACCAGGAGCGCGCGGTGCAACTGGGAGAGATCGACCGGCTTGCCGTCAACCAGGCATTCGAAACCGCCCAGCGCGGTGATGCGCCAGCGGCTGGGCGCCGGGCGGCGGAGTGCCTCGAGCACGCGGCTGGCGAGCGGCGCATGGGGCGCGGCGGCTTCGAAGAGCTTGCGGTGCGGTGCGACGAACCGTAGTATCAGCGACTCGGGCAGGGAGGCGGCGCGCGCGGCGAAGGTGTCCCACTCCGCGGCGGCGCGGTGCCAGCCGGCGCGGGCGAAGACCAGTTCGGCACGCAACAGTGCGGCATAGGCGCGCTCCGACTCGCTCAGGTATGCCTCGCGGGCCGTCGCTTCCGCTGCCAGCCCGCCAAGGTACCCTGGATCGGGCCGCGGCTGTAGCAGCGCCAGCATGGCGCGCGCCAGCGCCAGCCGGCCCCGTACTTCCGGCTGTGCCGGGGCGACGATCGCTGCAGCGACATCGTGCCAGGCCTGCGCGAGCGCCAGATCGCCGGCAAGCACCGCGACCCAGAGCGCGCCCGCGGCTGCCGCTTCGATACTGCTGGCGACATCCAGGCGCACCGCGAGCGCATGCGCTTCGGTGTAACGCGCCACCGCCTGCTCAAGGTCGCCTTCGAGCATGTCGAGTTCGGCCAGGCTGCAACGCAATGCGGTCTCATCACGGCGACGCCCGGTCTGGCGCGCGATCGCCAGGCCGTCGTCGAAGGCGGCGCGCGCTTCGGCGAACCGGCCCTCTTCCATGGCCATCATGCCCAGGTTGTTCAGGGTCAATGCCCGCCGCCCGTGATTGCCCGATGCCTGCCAGCAGGCATCGGCGCGCTTCAGGTAGCGGATGGCCGCCTGGCGATCTCCCTGCGTGGCATAGGCCCACCCGAGGTTATCGTAGATGTCGGCAAGGGAACTGGGGTCCTCGGCGACATCGCTGAGCGCCGGCGCGAGTGTGTGGGCGCGTTCGAGTTCGTTCACCGCGGCGGCAATCTCGCCGGAGACGATATAGGTGCGCCCGGCGGTGACGTGGTAGGCAAGGCGCAATCGTTCGATCAGTTGCTCCGGGTCAATCTCCTCGAGCGTTGCCTGCGCGCGCGCATACTCTCCCTGCAGCACGAGAATGTCGGCGTGGAGGATCCGCGCCTCGGCCCGCACCAGGGCGTCGCCGACGGTCTCGGCGAGTTGCAACGCGAGGTAGGCGCGTTCCCAGAGTGCCAGGTCACTGTAGACTCGCGCTTCGGCCAGTAACAGGTCGGGTGGCAGCGGCAACAGGCGCGAGGTGCGCCCGGGCAGGAGCGCTGTCTCCCCTCCCCTGGCCCACTCGCCAGCGGTGTCCAGTCGCTGGAGACGTTCAAAACATGCGAGCAACGTCGTCTGGCGCGAACGCTGGCGCAACCGCGGCACCGCCGCGCGCAGCAGGTCGATCGCGTGCTGGTCGGCCCCGGCGGCGAGGTAGCAGTCGAGTGCGCGCTCTACCTCTTCCTCGGTGGCGTACAGGTCGCCAGCGGCGCGCAGCAACATCCGGCGGTGCTGCGAGTCGCGCGCCAGGCGCGAGCGCAGGTAGTCGCGGAACAGGCTGTGGTACGACAACCAGCCGGCACGGCTGGAGACGAACAGCCCGCGTCGCCTGACATCGTCCAGGTATTCGGCCGAGTCATCGCTGCCGCGCAACAGGTCGCAACGGCGCGGCGATAGATCCTCCAGCACGCTGGTGTCTTCAAGGAAGCGCTGCAGGTCGGGCGGTAACGGTGCGAGGATCTGCTCGGCAAAGTAGGCATACACCTGGCCGGTATCCGTCTCGACGAAGGCCTCGCGCTGCGTGGCCGTCGCCGGTCGCTCACCGGCGGGGTTGCCGCCGCTCTGCCAGCCGGCGCCGTCAACGGAACTCTGGTCGAGCGAGAGTACGATCCCGGTGACCCAGCCGCCCAGTGAGGCGGTGAGTTGCTCGGCCGCTTCGTCGGACAGGGTCATGCCGGCGGTCATACCGGCGAGCCGTTGCGTCTCGGCACGGCTGAACTGTAACGCGCTATAGTCGAAGACCGCGGCGCGCTGCTGGGCCACCATGCGCACCAGGCCGTGGAGCGCCGGGAGGGTGCGCGACGCAAACACCAGGTGGCATTTGGTGGCATACTCGGCAATCGAAGCCAGTAAGGCGAGCACCAGCGACGCGCCGGGTATCGGCTGCGCCTGGTCGTCGTCGAGCACGTGGAAATCGTCGAGAACCAGGGCAAAATGCTTCGGTGCGTCGGCGAACGCCAGCGCCACCTGCTGCGTCACATCCGCCAGCCCCTGGGGAGTCGTATCCGCCAGGCGCGCGACGATCTCCCCGGCGGCAGGAACGTAATCTGCCACGCTATGCAACAGGTAGTCGAGAAATAACTGTGGATCGCGGTCGGCGCTGTCGAGGGTGTACCAGCCGGTCGGCATACCGCTCTGCTCGACCCACTGGGCCAGCGCCGTCGTTTTGCCCCAGCCGGCCGGCGCCGACAGCGCAATGACACGCTTACTGCGAATCGCATGGTCGAGCTGGGCCAGCAATTGTGGCCGCGCAATCAGCGGTCGCGCGGCAGACGGAACGATCAGCTTTTGCTGGAAACGCAACGCCATGGGCGCCTCGCCAGGGATTGTGTCGTTGACCGTGCGTGTGGTACGCCACGATCCTAGGGTTTCAGGCGGTGGTTGTCAATGCGATAGAACCCTTCTGGACGCCATAAAACGTGAGCTGTAATCAAGATGTCATTTTTGTCATTTTTGTCATCTGTGCATGCGCGTGCCTGATGTCGAACCGTGCGACCTGTGTGGTACGCAGCGGGGTGGGTGGCACGGTGCCCTGACACCCGGGTTTCTCCCTGGAGGCGTGGTGGGCGATTCCTCATGCAGGCGGCAGCGCACAATGTGGTATTCCGTGGTACTATTTTCGCAGGCGCGCGGTATGCGCTATGTGGTGCCGCAGAGGTTCGGTCGCCTGTGCGCCGCGCCCGATCCGCCATCCAGAACATGCAATGACGCCATCGCCCATGTTTATCAATCAGAGCAGCCTGATTCGCCATAATCCGCCGCGCCTCCACTATGGCGTCGCCGTTACCGATGTTGATAACGATGGCGCCTTCGAGTGCTTCGTGGCCGGCTTTGACGGGCCAAACCGCGTCCTGCGCTGGGACGGCTCCGGATTCGACGACATCGCACCCGCGACGCTGGCCGATGCGCGCCGCCAGGCGATCGGCGTGGCTGCCGGCGACCTTGATGGCGATGGCCGCGAGGAGATCTATGTACTGAATACCGACACGTTTGCCGGGCGCAAGCGCTTTGGCGACCGGCTGTTTGCCCGCAGCGACGGCGACTGGATCGACCTGTTCGAACTGCCGCAGAATGAGGAGGCGCTGAACCTGACGGCCGGACGCTCGGTTGCGGTCGTTGACCGGCTGGGTACCGGGCGCTACGGTTTCTTCGTGGCGAACTATGGCGGGCCGTTCCGCCTGTATGAACTCGACCGCTTTGGTGAATTGCAGGATATGGCCAGCGCCGCGGGGCTGAGCTTCACCACCGGCGGGCGCGGCGTCGTTGCGCTGCCGCTGGTGACGACGCGCATGGATATTTTCACCGTGAATGAAAATGGCGCCAACTTCCTGTTCGCCAACCGCGGCGATGGCGCCTTTGAGGAGATTGCGCGCCGCGCCGGCCTGCCCGACCCCCACGAGCATGGCCGCGGGGTTGCCGCCGGCGACTTCGATGGCGACGGGCGCTTCGACCTGGTCTATGGCAACTGGGAAGGGCCGCATCGCCTCTTCCTGCAGAAGTGGGGCGGGCTGTTCGTGGATGCTGCGCCGCGCGAGATGGCCGAACCGTCGCGCGTGCGCACGGTAATCGCCGCCGACTTCGATAATGATGGCACGCTGGAGATCTTTTTCAATAACATCGGTCAGCCGAATCGCCTGTTTGCGCGCCACGGCGACTCCTGGGTCGCGCGCGATCCGGGCGACGCGCTCGAGCCGGGCGGCCTCGGCACCGGTGCGGCCGTCGGCGACTTCGATGGCGACGGGCGGCTGGAGCTACTGGTCGCGCACGGCGAGGCCGATACGCAACCACTGAGCCTGTTCCACACGGCGGCGAACCAGAACGCCTGGCTGCGCGTGCTGCCGTTGACGGCACAGGGAGCCCCGGCGCGCGGCGCGGTCGTCACGCTGATCGCCGGCGGCGCGCGCCAGTTGCGGGCCATTGATGCCGGCAGTGGCTACCTGTGCCAGATGGAGCCGGTGGCGCACTTCGGCCTCGGCAGCACGCCGCAGGTCGAGCAGGTCGAGGTGCGCTGGCCCGACGGCGCGACGGTAACGATCACTGCGCCGCGCCTCAATACCCTGCTGCGCGTGCCACATCCTTGATCGAGGATCCCCCCTCTCCACCGTTTGCCGTTTCCGGCACTCTGATCTACAATCAGCCGCGCTGACACCTTCCACCGAACCTGTCCACGCCAGGACAGTACTGCGTTCCGAAAGGAGGCTTTCCCCGGGCATACCTGCATTGCGTTTGTCAGCCGCATCTGAACCAGCAAGGAGGATCAGGCCATGACGCGCCGATACTTCGCAACGTTCGCACTCCTGCTCACCATCGCCGCCACGCTCGCCGCATGCGGCGGAGCTCCCGGCGCAGCCGCGCCGACCACTGCCCCGGCGGCGGCACCAACGACCGCTCCGGCGGCGCCTGCCGGCAAGAAATTCACGATCGGCATCTCGAATCCCTTCATCAGCAGCGAATACCGCACCCAGATGATCCAGTCGTTGATCGACGTGAACAAAGAGTACATGGACGCGGGCATCACGAATGAACTGGTCATCGAGAGCGCCGATACCGATGTCGCCGGACAGATCCAGCAACTGCAGAATCTCATCAATAAGGGCGTTGATGCCATCCTGGTCAACCCCAGCGACGTCAACGGCCTGAACGATACACTCCAGGAGGCGGTCAGCAAGGGCATCATTGTCATCTCGGTGGATCAGGAGCTGAACACGCCCAACGTCTACAACGTCGGCATTGACCAGAAGGAATGGGCCAGGATCTCAGCCAGATGGCTGGCCGAAAAACTTGGCGGGCAGGGAAACATCGTCCTGATCGAAGGCTTCCCGGGCCACCCGGCCAATGTCGCCCGGATGGACGGCGTTGAAGAGGTGTTGAAGGACTATCCCAACATCAAGGTGCTGGCGCGCGATACCGGCAAGTGGGACGAGGCCACCGGCCAGCAGGTTATGTCAAATTTCCTCGCGTCGTTCCCCAACCTCGACGGCTACTGGACGCAAGACGGCATGGCGATCGGCGCGATGCAGGCGGTGCTGGCGGCCAACCCATCGAAGTTCCCGGTTGTGGTCGGCGAGGGGCGCTGCCAGTTCCTCCAGTTGTGGGATCAGCGCCTGAAGGAAGACCCCAACTTCGAGACCATTGCCGTCGCCAATCCACCGGGCGTCTCGCCCACCGGCCTGCGCATCGCCGTCAACATGCTGCAGGGCAAGCAGGTAGATAAGAGCAAACTCGGTGGCGCTAACGGCCTGTCGTTCGTCATCCCGGTGCCGGTGATTGTCACCAAAGAGAACTTCCAGGAAGTCTTCACGACGGTCTGCAAAGATAAGCCGGCCACCTACCTGCTCGATGGCATCATGACCGACGCAGAGGTACAGCAGTTCTTTGTGAAGTAGACCTATGGCGGTGTCGCTTTCCGCTCGCAATATCACCAAGCGCTATGGTGCCGTCGTTGCTCTGGATGAAGCGAACCTGGAGATCCGCGCCGGCGAGGTGCTCGCCCTGATCGGTGCGAACGGAAGCGGCAAGAGCACGTTCACCAGGGTGATGAATGGAGTAGTTGCCCCCGATAGCGGGCAACTACTCCTGGATGGCCGCCCCATGCGGTTTGCCTCACCGCATGCCGCGACGGACGCCGGTATCTCGACGGTGTTCCAGGAACTCAGCCTGGTGCCGCAGATGACGGTGGCGGAGAATATCTGGCTGACGCGTGAGCCGCTGCGGCGCGGCCTGATCGATCGCACAACGGAACAGCGGCGCACCGCCGATCTCCTGGCGTTGTTCGCCGGCACGTTTCGCTCCGACCTGGCGCCTGATGTTCCGGTGCAGGCGCTCCTCCCTGATGAAAAGCAGATTGTCGAAATCCTCAAGGCCGTCAGCATCAACCCACGCCTGCTGATCCTGGATGAGGCGACCGCCAGCCTGGATAGCCGCCAGGTACAGCGGCTGTTCGAACTGGTGGCGCACTGGAAGGAGCAGGGGAAGGCGATCGTCTTCGTCTCGCACCGCATGGCGGAGATTGTGCAGATTGCCGACCGGTACTCCGTGCTGCGCAACGGGCGCACCGTCGGCGAGGGCGCGATGGCCGACGCGACCGCCAGCGACCTGGTGGCGTTGATGGTCGAGGAGGCGGCCGTCGCAAGCGTCGCGCAACGCGCCCGCCCCTCGGCGGAACAACTGGCAACCCGCCGTGTTTCGTTGCAGGTTGATGATCTGCGCACCGCTGAACTCAACGGGGTGAGCCTGCAGGTGCACGAAGGGGAGTTGCTGGGGATCGGCGGGCTGAAGGGTCAGGGACAGCGCGACCTGCTGCTGGCGCTCTTCGGTAGCCTGCCGTACAGCGGGCGGGTCACGCTCGATGGCCAGGCGGTACATTGTTCCCATCCGCGCGAGGCGATGGCCCACGGCCTGGCGCTCGTTCCAGGGGAACGCGGCCGTGAAGGTTTGCTTGCGATTCGCTCGATCCTGGAGAATCTCCAGATCCCGTCATGGCGCGACTATGGCTTCCCGTTACAGATGGAGCGCGCGCGGCGCACCGCCGGCGCCGTTGCATCACGGCTCAACCTGATCATGGCCGGCCTGGATCAGCCGGTCAGCGGGCTCTCAGGCGGTAACGCGCAGAAGGTGGTCATCGGCAAGTGGCTGCTGCGCAACCCGCGCTTCCTGCTGCTCGATGACCCGACCAGGGGGATCGATGTCGGCGCCAAGGCTGAGTTCTACCGGCTGCTGGCGCAACTATGCGACGAAGGTACAACGATCGTGTTCTACAGCAGCGATGATGATGAATTGATCGGTCTGTGCGACAGGGTGCTGGTGATGCATGACGGGAAGATCAGTTCGGAACTGGCGGGTGCCACGTTGACGGCGACCAACCTGATTGCCGCAAGCCTCGGCGCAACGCGCCAGGAGGCGACGCCATGAGGCGATCGCGCTGGCAGGACGTCACCTATCGTAATCCGTACCTGTTTGCGCTCCTGCTGTTGATCATCGCCCTGGCGGTCAATATCTTGCTGCAGCCCAACCTGGTTGCGTCGGCGACGCTGAACAGCAACATGCGCGTGTTTCTCCCGCTGATCCTGGTCGCCATCGGGCAGGCGGTTGTGATGATCGGCGGCGGGATTGACATTTCGGTGGGCGCGATCGTATCGGTGGTGAATGCGTTGCTCGCCACGCAGATCGGGATCAATGGCGACCCGGGCACGGCAACGATCATGATGGGCGCGGCATTGTTCGTCGGCATGGGCGCCGGCGCACTCAATGGCCTGTTCGTGGCCTACCTGCGTTTGCAGCCGATTATCACCACCTTTGCCAGTAGTTTTCTTTTTGCCGGACTGGCGCTCTTCATTCTGCCCAACCCGGGGGGTGGCGTTCCTTCGCTCTTTACGGCGTTCTATCGCGAGACGATTCTGCTCGGGCTGCCGCTGGCACTCTATGTGATCGCGCTCACGCTCGCTGCCTGGGCCCTTGTGCGTCAGACACGCTACGGCCGGTATCTGTACGCCGTCGGCGGCAAGCCGGATGCGGCCTACGAAACCGGCGTGCCGGTGCGCGCGGTACAGTTCAGCTCCTATGTCGTATCAGGGCTCATGGCGGCGCTCGGCGGGATTGCCATCACGCTGCTGACTGGCTCCGGCAACGCGCAGGTGGGCGATCCGCTGACCCTGTCGTCCATCACGGCAGCCGTCATCGGGGGTACGCCACTCAGCGGCGGCGCAGGCGGCATCGCCGGGCCGATCATTGGCGCCGTCATCCTTGGCCTGGTGCGCAATATCATCTCGTTTGCCAACGTCGAAACCTGGTGGCAGACCTTTGTCAACGCCGCCATTATCGTGCTGGCGCTGGCGATGCCCGGCATCATCAACCTGGTGCGCAGGAGAAACGTATGAGGCGCCTGACGATCTCTCCGCCGCTGGCGGCCGTGTTGCTGGCGATCGTTCTGTTCCTGCTCAGTGGCCTGCTCCCCAACGGCTTCGGCAACAATCCCGACATTGCTCTGGCGCAGGCGATCAATATTGTGCGCCTCTCGGTATTCCTGGGAGTGATTGCTGCCGGCCAGACGCTGGTGATTATCAGTGGCGGCGAGGGGATCGATCTCTCGGCAGGCGCGGTAGTGACGCTGACCGCCATTCTGACCTACACAATCGTCAACGGGCAGGACGCGCAGGTGCTGCCGGCACTGCTGGCGGCGCTGGTCATCGGCGGCGCGATCGGCCTGGTGAACGGCGTGGGCGTGACGTTGCTCAAGGTCGCGCCGCTGGTGATGACGCTGGGCATGGCCGGCGTCGTGAGCGGGCTGATCCTGATTCTCACCCAGGGTAATGTCAGCGGCGCCATTGCCCCGATCATGACCCGGCTCATTGCGCGCCCGGTCGTGCTCGGCATTCCAGGCGCGATCCTGATCTGGGCGGCATTCGGCGCCCTGATGTGGCTGCTGCTGGAACGCACCCGGTTTGGCAAACATCTGTTTGCCATCGGCACCAATCGTACCACCGCACGACTGTCGGGCGTCAATGTCACCGGTATGGTCCTGGGCGTCTACGCGCTTTCCGGCATGCTCGCCGGGCTTGGCGGTTTCCTGGTGGTCGGCAATACTGGCGTCGTCCATATCCGCATCGGCGACCCGTTCCTCTTTCCATCCATCGCGGCCGTCGCTGTCGGTGGAACGCTCCTTTCAGGCGGGAAGGGGAGCTACGCTGGCGCCATGGCCGGCGCACTGGTGTTGACCCTGATCACCAGCCTGCTGACGACCATGCAGCAACCGGAGTCAATCCGCCGCATGGTGCTCGGCGCGACCTTGCTGCTGATGATTTCGATCTATGGCCGCCAGCGCGGCTTCCGGCAGTGATCCCGCAACAGGCCCGCACTGCTGATGACGGATCGGGGGTATGCCGTGGCGGAGGTCGCGGCAATCATGCATGGCAACTGGTTGCGCCTGCGGCGGAAGGCGTGGGATAGCGGTCAACCGCCAGAATCCGCGCCACCAGCTCCTCGACCGGATCCTCAGGCGCCGCAGGTAGCGCCGTGATGCCGCCAAGGTAGCGCATGTAGACATCGCGTTCGGCGGTTGCGAGCGGCGCCGCAATCCGTTCCCGAAGGGCCTCAGCTGCGCGCCACAACTGGCCGGCGCGATCCCGCTGCGCCTGTGCGCCAGCAACCGCGGCCAGTCCGGCCAGGCAGTCGGCGATGCCGATATCGTCGCCAAGCGATCTGAACAACGCCAGCCCCTGCTGAAAATGGCTCGCGGCAGCGGCGTGATTGTTGCGGCGCAACTCGGCCAGTCCCAGGCTGTGTAACGTGAAGGCTTCGCCGCGCCGGTTGCCGAGCGCGCGCTGGCGCCGGACGCTTTCATCGAGCAGGGCCACGGCGCGTTCGTCGTCGTGACCAATCAGCACGCTGCCCAGGCCGTTCAGCGTGCTTGCGATCCCTGCTACGTCACCCTGTTGGCGCTGAATCGCCAGGCATTCCTCGAGATCACGAATGGCTGCGCCAGCCTCGCCGCCATCAAACGCAGCAACGCCGCGGTGGTACAACGCCAGCGCCACATCGGCCGGCAGACCGTCACGCCGAGCCCCATCCAGACTGGCGTCAATCAGGCGGCGCCCTTCGTCCAGATCGCCCTGGGCGCGCGCCAGCACCCCGGCGCCAAGCAACAGGCGCGCGTGTTCAGGCGATGGCGCGTCATCCTGATCCGTCGCCAGCAATGCCGCCAGCCAGCGACGGCCTTCGTTCAGATGGCAGCGCGTATACCAGAAGCGCCAGAGTCGCGCGGCCAGTTGCCAGCCCGGCAACCTGGCCATGCCACCATCCGGCGCTCCCGCCTCGCCGAATCGCTCTCCATGCGTTGCCCATGCCAGCACGGCGCGAAAGTGATCATGCTCGCGCTCCAGGCGGTCAAGCCAGCGTTCCTGCTCCGGGCCATTCAGTTCGCCATCGGCGCGCGCGGCAAGCTCGAGGTAGTGGCGCGCGTAGCGCACGCGCATGGCGGCGAGTTCGCCAGATTCGCCGAGACGTTCCAGCGCAAACTCGCGGATGGTTTCCAGCATCCCGATCCGCATGGCGCCGCCGGGTCCCTCGGCGACACGCACCAGGCTATGATCCGCCAGCGCGCCGAGTAATTCGAGCACGCCGGAGAACTCATCATCACCGCAGACGGCCTCAACCGCCGCCAGGTCGTACTCGCCGATGAACACGCCAAGACGCGCGAACAGTCGCTGTTCGGCAGGCGTCAGCAGATTATAGCTCCACGCAATCGCGTTATGTAATGTCTGATGGCGCGGCGGCAGATCGCGCGGGCCCGCGCCGTGGAGCAGGTATTTCTGGCCGAGACGTTCGAGCAGCGCCAGCGGTGCGAGCAGGCGGGTGCGCGCCGCGGCCAGTTCAATCGCCAGCGGCAGACCATCCAGGCGGGCACAGATTGCGGCAACCGCCGCCACATTGTCGGTGGTCAGCGCAAAGTGAGGCGCAACCGCCCTGGCGCGTTCGACAAACAATTCGACTGCCGGCGCTCGTACCACTGCCTCCGGCTCGAGCGGCCACGTCAGCGCCGGCAATGCCAGCGGCGCCAGAGGAACCACCTGCTCGCCACGCACCAGCAACGCCGCGCGGCTGGTCGCCAGCACCGTGAGCTGCGGGCAGGCTTCGAGCAGCCGAGCAAGATCCCCAGCCGCCGGCAACACATGCTCGAAATTGTCGAGCACCAGCAGTAACCTGTACCCCTCCAGCAATGCGCACAGGCTGTCAAAGAGCGGCTCGCCGGTCGCTTCGGTGACTCCCAGCGCCTGGCCGATCGTATCAAGCACCAGTTCAGGCTCGCCAACCGGCGCCAGCGGGACGAAGACAACGCCATCGGCGAAGTGACCCTGGAGCGACGCGGCAACCTGCAGGCTCAGGCGCGTCTTGCCGATGCCCGGCGGACCGACCAGCGTCACGAGCCGGACGCCAGTATCCTGGAGTCGCCGGCAGACCGTCGCCACATCGGTGTCACGGCCAAGCAGGCGCGTGATCGGCGCAGGCAGTCGCGCGAGCGACAGTGGTGGGTGGCGCGGTGTCTGGCGCGCGGCCGGTTGCCCGCGGGCGCAATCGAGGAACGCATCGCGTTCGTCGGCCGCGATCTCCAGCGATCGCGCCAGCAACTCGGCAATCTGCTGCGACGGTGTGCGTTCACCAGACTCAATCTTGCGGACGGTAATCTCGGAACAGCCGACACGTTCGGCAAGTTCGGCCTGCGTCAGCCTGAGCCGGTGTCGTTGCTGGCGCACCCGCTGGCCAAAGGTTTGCTGACTGCTCATAGCGGTATTCGCGTCAGGATCCATAGACTCAACAATGGTTCACAAACGGTTGTATCGGTCGCTGTATCGCTCATGATCTTCCGCACCGCGGGCGGTGGGTGTACAACGAACACGTACCATTTCTGACCACCCGGGAGAGCATAGTGACCGAGCATCAGCCCGCGGCCGGAACCGCAGTCGCCGTCGTGATCGAACAACGGATCGTCGCCGGGCGAGAGGCAGGCATGGTGACCGTCGACCTGTTGCTTGATGTGCTGCCCAGGGGGCAGGACCCGTTCCGCACGACGGTTCGCGCAATACTGCCAATAGCCCGGGCACGCTGGATTCGACCGGGCGCGCAGGTGCTGGTTGCTATCGGCGATGATGATCCACCGACACTGGGGCTTGCGGCGGTGCATGCGCTACAAGAATAAACGCGCGAGGGCACGGAAATCGTTACACAAGAGGAGGACGCTCATGCCACGCTTCATCCAATCACTCGCAACCATCGTAACCCTGCTGGCGCTCCTGGCGCTCGTGGCCTGCGGCGCCAGCCCGGCGACGCTCAGCGACATCCCGGCCTATCCGGGCGCGACGGCGCTTCAGCCGGGCGAAAGCCGCCTGGCCGATACGCTGGCACAGAACAATGCTACCGATGCAGCGCTACGCGGTCAGCTCGGCGTCGGCGGGAAAGTCGAACAGCAGGGGTACCGCCTGCCGCCCGAAACAGACTGGAACGCCGTGAAAGCTTTCTATGACGAGAAACTGAAGGCTGCCGGCTGGGGCACCAACAGCATGGTCAGCGGCATCATGGAGCAGGCGAACCAGGGGAACAGCATGTTCCAGACGGCCAACTGGCAGAAGGGCCAGCAGAACGTGACGGTGATAATGCTCACATCACCGACGGACGCGAGTGTGAAGGAGTTAATCGTTTCACTTGCAAGCAATTGATGTGCCGGGGCCTCCGAGGTACGGGCATGGGTCATCCTGGATGCAATACTTTTACGCCCATCACCCCCACCCCACCCCTCCCCCGCTGGGGGAGGGAGGTCGGTAACGACTGCGCGCGTGTCGTCGCTTTGCCCCACCCCTCCCCCGCTGGGTGACGGAGTCCGACTCCTCCCCACAGCGAGGGGAGGTTGGGCGAGGGGCTGTGCGGTGCGTAAAGCCTGGGAAGAACAATGAAAACCGGCATATCCTCGCCGGTGGTTGAAACCGCGCATGGAGGCCACGCGCGCCGGGCGTCGGCCTGCGCCGACGCTTCACCACCCGCAGAGGCGGATGGATGGCCAAAGGCCCGGAAGCGCGGCTTCAGTCACCGTCCAGAAGCCGATCGCATGGTGACACCAGACAAGGCGAATGGTACAGCCGGGATGACCCCTGCCCGCTCGTCTGTCGCCCGGTGCCTGATGAGGAGTACAATGCGCCAGCCGCCATTACTCACCCGTGTTACGTTACCCATCGCGCGTCTTCTTGCGCTTCCCCTGCCATCTAAAGGCGGCACGATCAGCGTGACGGTCGATCCACCGGGGCGGTACGTGTATGCGACAGGCGATACCGACGATACCCTGGCAGTATTCACCCGCGACCCCGACGGTAGCCTGGAGTTCGTCCAGGTGATGAATCGCGCCACACCCGGCCCGCTGCTCGACGGCGTGCGCGGCAGTACAATGATCGTTAAGCCAACGCCGGTCGGCTGATGGAGATTGAGCATGTAATCCGGTCTGCGCCTCTTGCCGTCGGGCTGAAGCCCTCGGCTATGCAAGGCGAAGCCCGCCTGCGCGGGCGAGAGCGGAACAACTACTCAAAGACCATAAGCCCTCGGCCAGGCACAGGCGAAGCCGGCCTGCGTGGGCT
>Ga0272446_1000685_pt1 | contig 51986 bp, 41 predicted proteins | sample YNPCB0061_FD_194587 | JGI IMG/M metagenome (GOLD analysis project Ga0272446, IMG submission 194587) | Hot spring microbial mat communities from Yellowstone National Park, WY, United States - YNP-CB-006-1 | ecosystem: Environmental > Aquatic > Thermal springs > Hot (42-90C) > Sediment | place... | reverse complement strand
AATACGTCATTGAGTTTCTTTTCTCTTGACTTTGGACAAACGATATACAACTTTTTCGCAATGTCGGGCTGAACTTCCAATAAATTCATAAACCTTTCAAAGCCTGAAACGATACTTGTACTTTCTTCTACTTCAAAAGCGTAGCGTGGAAAACCTAATTTGTCTATCCAAATCACATCTATTTGTTGTATTTTGGCTTTTTGCTGCTCGTTGGCGTTTTGAATAGGAAAGACTGTTAAAGATATTTCGCTAAACTTTGTGCCTTGAAAGTTATCTGCGGTTTGCTCTCGTTTGCCTATCCACGATTTAAAGCCCAAATATTCGCCTATTTTTACTAACCGAAAAATAATTTCGCTGTGTGAAAAACCATTTGATTGAATTTTTACCAACTTTTGATTGGCTGCACTCTCAAAATTTAAAGTTATAACTTCACCTTGTTTGATAACCCACTTTCCCGTTTTTGGGCTTTTATAGGCTATTTCTGACAATAAAATAGGCAAGTCTTTTTCTATCGGAAATTTCTTGTCTTCCGAAAATATCTCAAACAGTTCTTTGTGTATTTGGTCAATCGTTAGGGCTTTATGTTTGGCAAATAATTCTTTCAAATATACTCGCAACTCGTCTAAATGTGCCAAATACGCTTTTTCTAAGGCTCTGTGATTGTCTGTTTTGTTTTTCACGTAATACAATTGTGTATCAGGCTCAAAAACAAAATGTTCGTCTTCATCTAAAAACTTGTCTAATGCCAAATAACCTTTTTTCTTTGCCTCACTCATACTTTTGGTTTGCAAAAGTCGGTCTAAAACTCGTTGGTAAATGATGTCTATACTTGCTCCGTGTGTTTCTAAAATGGCTCGGTCTATTTCATTGAGAATGAATTTTTGCAAGTCATCAGGCTGTGGGCGTACCGATTTGTTAAAGGTCTTTTTGAAGTTTGCAATTCTTTGACTGCAAAGCACATTCGCAGGGTTTTTCTTGTAGTGCATTGACGAATTATTAGTCGGTTGGTAGGTACTTCCCTTAAATTCCATGCCGTTCTCTTCGCAACTTTCTACAATGGTATTCCAAAACTCTAATTTTTTGTGGGCAAAAACACAACTTAGCCAACCGTCTTTTTTCAAGACTTTGCCCATTTCTTCAAAACTTTTGGCAAAAAGTTGGCTGTAATCGTCTTGCGTTTTTTCTAAGTCGCCCCCTTCTATCACTTCGGCTTGTTTGAGTTCGTCTATTTTGTGGTTCTCATAAATTTCTGGAAATAACCAAGCATTCCACATTGTAGATAAATCCAAATAGGCAATATTTCCACCGTAAGGCGGGTCGGTGTAAATGTAATCTATGCTATTTTCGGGAATATAACCTGAAATTTCTAAGGCTGAACCGTTGATAATCTGTAAGTTATCAGCCACCGAAAAACCGTTGGTCATTTCATTCCATTTTTCTTTGCCTTTGTAGATATACTCAAACTTTTTGGCAAAATTTTTCCAAATATCAAGTTCTACCGTTTGAGAAGGTTGCCAATAACGATATTTTCCAAACACACTTGACCCACCACCTTCGCTGCCACGATTAGGATTGTCCATATAAGTCAAATTGACTTTTGCTAAGGTTGATGAAAAAACATATTTCATCATTTCTCGCATTGGTAGGCTTTCAATTTTCCCTATTTCTGCAAAAAGTAAGGCGTAAGAGTGTAATTGTCGGGGTGTATAAAGTTGATGCACAAAGTCAAAATCTGCATTTCTGGGTAAAGCAATATTTTTAGGATACCAATGCTCGGGTTCAATTTTGGCTAACACTTCATTAGGCGTTTGGTAAAAGGCTTGAATTTTGGCTTTCACTTTTTCTTCCAAGTCGTTGAAAGTCCGCTTAAACTCATTGACGTTAGTCTGTTCGCAAGTCTGCCGAATGATAAAACACGCCAAAGGGTTTATGTCCACCATTACCACTTTTCTACGCAGTCGCAAGGCTTCAATAGCCGTTACGCCTGTTCCGCCAAAAGGGTCTAAAATTGTATCACCTTCTTTGCTATAATGTTCTATGTACGTTGCTACCACATTTGAGGCTTGCTTTGTAAAATAGGGGTGGCTTTTGAAATGCCAAGATTTTTCCTTTTGTGGTGGTATTGGGTAATTTATAATTTCCATTCGTCTTGTCTGTTATAAGATGTGAATTTTTTAGGTTTTTTTCCTTTAAAGTTGCCTACAACTAACAAATAAACTATGAAACTCGAATGCCGTTTTATTTTTATACTCAAAATAAAACAAAGCAAAATCTGTAACCTATTTAACAAATAAACAATGCAAGAGGTTCAAATATTTGCCAGACACAAAGTCTAATAAAGGGTTTTATCGCTTTTTTCAGCCCACTGTTGAAAAGCAGTAATTGCCTCATGATGAGGGAGATACTCCATAGGAATTTTTCTTTGCTCGAAAGGTGTATTGATTTCTTGGTAGATAAAAGCATCGTCAAAACCTATTGCTGCTGCCTCTTGGCGTGTATTGGCGTAATATACTTTGGAAGGTCTTGCCCAATAAATAGCTCCTAAACACATAGGACAAGGTTCGCAACTTGTGTATAGCTCACAATCTTCTAACTGAAACGTTCCCAATACTTTGCAGGCTTCGCGAATAGCTACTATCTCAGCGTGAGCCGTAGGGTCGTTGGTTTTCAAGACTTGGTTGTTGCCTTTGGCAATGATTTGCCCATTTTTGACAATAACCGCCCCGAAAGGACCTCCTTCGCCTGTATGTATATTTTCCAAAGAGAGCCTCACTGCCTCAGACATAAATCTATACTTTTCTTGATTCATAGCATTTTCCTCAAATCATCTAAGGTATTAATTTCGTTTATCTTCTTATCTTTGCGCCACCGCAAAATCCTTGGAAAGCGGAGAGCCATCCCAGACTTGTGTCGGTTGCTTGGCGCAATTCCCTCGAACCCTAATTCAAACACTAATTCAGGTTTCACGGTTCTGACGGGTCCAAATTTGTCTAAGATATTTTGCTGAATGAAAATATTGACCTCCTCGAATTCCTTGTCTGTGAGTCCTGAATATGCTTTGGTAAAGGTAACAAGTTTTTCCCCATCTCTTAGAGCAAACGTATAGTCCGTATATAGATTGGCTCGCCTGCCGTGTCCTTTTTGTGCGGCAACTAACACACAATCAATGGAAAGAGGATTAACTTTCCATTTCCACCAGTCGCCTCGCCTGCGTCCTGCTTGGTAAATAGAATTTTTAGCTTTGAGCATCAACCCTTCACTTCCGTTTTCTCTTGCTTGCTCTCGTAAGTGAGCCAACTCTTCCCAAGTATTGAAATTTACCAAAGGCGAAAGTCTTAAAATGTCATTTTGCACGCCATTGATGATTTGACTTAATAATTCCCTTCTTTGGCTCAGGGGAAATTGCCTCGTGTCTTTGCCTTCGTATTCCAATACATCATATCCATAGAAAATTACAGGTGCCTCTTGCAGAATCTTTTTTGTAAGGTTCTTTCTCCCGATTCTTGTTTGTAGGACGCTGAAAATAAGAGGTTTATTGTCTTTGAAGGGCAGGATTTCTCCGTCTAATACTATGCCGTCAGGGAGCAGTTTTTTCAAGACTTGATATTCAGGAAACTTATCGGTGATGAGTTCCTCCCCCCTACTCCACACAAAAATTTCTCCACTTCTTTTAATGATTTGCCCACGCATTCCGTCCCATTTCCACTCCGCTTGCCAGTCTTGCGGCTTGCCCAACTCTTGGATTTGACCTTCTAAGGGATAAGCTAAGTAAAAAGGATAAGGCTTAGAAATATCTGTCTTGCCTATATTGCCTTTTATCAGTCCCTCCAAAGAGGTATTTTCTGCTTGCCAATTTCCGCTGATTTGGTGCGCTACCACTTGCGCATCAATCTTATACACCCTTGACAAAGCATTGATTATCATTGCTTTAGAAACTCCTATGCGAAAATTTCCCCCCATGAGTTTGTTGAAGATAAAACATTCATTTTTGTCTAAACTTTTCCATGCTTGCGTAATAGCTATTTTTTTCTCTTCTTCTGCTTTATTTTGCAAATCTTGTAAAAAAACAATCCACTCTTTCAAGGACTTTTCTGCTCCTTGTTCTTTTTCCAAAGAAGGTTTACTCATCGCTAAGGCAATAGTTTCTGACAAGTCCCCGACATGCTGGTAAGATTCTTCAAAAAGCCAAAGAGGAATACCTACCAAGTCTGCACACCACTCTCTTAACTTAGTAGTGTTCACTGCCCTTTTAGGTCTTCTATCTGTAAAAAGAGCCAATGTATAAATTTGGTCATCGTCGGAGGCTGTGGAAAAATACTCCACCAGAGCCTGTAACTTATCGTTAGTCTTGGTGCTATTGGCTAATGCAGAAATAAGAGCGGCAAATTGTTTCACTTGATAGTTTTTGGGCAAAAATAACAAGATATGAGCAAATTTTGTAAGAATATTCTATTGAACTTTCATTTTACCCCGTATGTTTGCTAAAAATGATGAGAAAGAATTGTATTTTTGTATAGAAAAGTAAAACAATTATTCGGGAATATGGGCATGATAATTACTCTAATCGCTGTTATTTTTGGATTAAGCATTGCAGGGAGCGTAATTTTTTTTGTTATCAAATCGTTTATAGATAAAAATAAAAAGATTAATGCCAAAGTATCTGATAAAGAAGTCATTGAGATTGCAAGACAAAATGGAGGGGAGATTAGTGCGGTCTTGCTTTGTGAAAAAACAGATTTATCTTTGGACGAGGCTCAAACCAAAATCAATAGCTTGCTCTCCTCGGGCATTATTCATCAGAAGTGGGACTGGAGCGACTGGTCTGGTTCAAAGTACAAGTATGTGCTTAAAGATGCTACCAAAAACTACCATTCGATAGAAAACAAAAAAAGTAAAACTATTACCGATGCAGATGTTATTTCTGTGGCAGTTCAGGCAAATGGGAAAGTTACCCCTGCTTCTCTTTGTTTGAAATTAAACATTTCCATAGACGAAGCAAAGAAAAAGTTAGATGAATTGTACAAAAAAGAAATTTTTGAAATCAATGTATCAGACACAGGCACGATTACTTACTCTTTGTTAGACAAGGACTTACTTAGTTCTTAGCCCTTATTAATTTTCACTCCTTGATTAATTTCCTACAAATTGAATTTTCCCGTTTTCTTTAATTTGATATACAGCGGTTTTAGTAATATTTTCTTCAGAAGATTTAGTTTCTGCAAAAGAGTGCTTGATATTTTCGGTCATTTTTATCTTTAAGTTTGTATCTATTTCACTAAACTGCTCAACATCAAAACTTTCATCACCATTCCTGCCTTTGCTTAGATGGGCTACAGGGATGCCGTCAATCAAATCTCCTGCTTTGGAAAAAACTAATAAATAGCGGTCAAAACCTATACGTGTGTCTTGAATATCTATAACCATAAACTTATCATTTTCAAACATCAAAGAGCCGCAGTTTACGTTTTCATGCGAGGGAGCCAGCCCTTCTATGTTCAAACCTGACTGGGCGGGGAGTTGATACCATTTGAGCGGAGAGGAGAAAATTTTTTCATGAAAGAAAGCGGAGTCTAACAAGTTTTCGCTTCCATGCCCTGCTTCAATCTTATAAGGCAGTTTTACTTTTTTAAAACACTGTAACACCTTATCAAAGTCTGCTTTAGGTGTTTGCTTTGACTGACAAGCAGAAAAGAAAAACAATAAAAGAATAAGTTGGAAATACTTGATAAACATAGTTTAAAATTAATTTGTGCTGATTGCCTAATAAAAATTTCATAAAGTTAAAAAAACATCTTTTGGATTGTAAAAAATGTTTACTTTTTCCAAAGATAAAATTCGCATTTTTTCCTAAAAGCAATTTACTTTGAGGCAGGAACTTTTCAAAAGCTAAAAAGCTTTGAGAAAGCCGAAAGGTAATAATAATGTCAATAATCTAAACATCAAGACGCTCATGCCTATTTTATACGCGCTTATTGGGATTTTAGTCCTGATTTTTCTGATAACCTACATTAAATTAGATACTTTCATTTCCTTTATTTTAGTAGCGCTTGGGTTAGGTTTTCTTACAGGCATGTCTGTTCCTGCCATAGGCAAAGCGATTCAGGTAGGTATTGGGAGTACTTTGGGAGATTTGATTCTGATTATTGGCTTTGGGGCAATGCTGGGAAAATTAGTGGCAGATAGCGGTGCGGCTCAGCGAATTACACAGTTCATCATTTCTATTTTTGGAGTTAAAAATGTGCAATGGGGCTTAGCACTGGCAGGCTTCATTATTGGGATTCCCTTGTTTTACAATGCAGGATTTATCATCGTTGTCCCGCTAATCTTCGCCGTGGCATCTTCTACCAAATTGCCTATTCTTTACATTGCTATCCCTATGTGTTCGGCTTTGTCCGTTGCTCACGGCTACCTTCCTCCTCATCCTTCTCCTGTGGCTATTTCTACGCAAATAGGGGCAGACATGGGCTTAGTACTTATTTACGGCGTACTCATTGCTATTCCTGCTATCGTAGTAGCAGGACCTATTTTTGGGAAAACGCTGAGGAAATATGAGTATCGCGAGGGGGATTCTCCCTTCCAAGTCAATGTACTGCCCCAAGAAAAGTTACCTTCTCTGGGAATAAGCGTTATAACGACTTTATTGCCTTTGCTTTTGTTTTCCCTGACGGCGATTATCAAAAGTTTTGATTTCCAATCTCCTATTTTACAACTGCTGGGAGAACCTTATATCGGAATGTTACTATCAGTACTGTTGGCTATTTATCTGCTTGGGCTACGACAGGGCAGTAGCATGAAAACGGTAATGAAAAAATTAGAAGAATCTTTTAAATCTACCTCGACCATTTTACTCATCGTAGCGGGGGCGGGGGCGTTGAAGCAAGTGCTCAACGACAGTCAAATTAGCAAATACATAGGCGAGCAGTTGCAGTATATTCCTATCTCTCCTTTGGTGTTGAGTTGGGCAATTGCAGGGGCTATACGCATAGCAGTAGGTTCTGCTACTGTTGCGGGGCTAACCGTTGTAGGGATTCTCGCTCCTATGATTCAACAACAAACCCATATCAAACCCGAACTAATGGTTTTAGCGATTGGAGCGGGTAGCCTAATGTTTTCCCATTTGAACGATGCAGGATTTTGGCTTTTCAAGGAATATTTTAACCTGACTATCAAAGAAACGCTAAAAACTTGGACGGTCATGGAAACCCTTGTATCTATTGTTGGGCTGATTGGTGTACTGATATTGCACTTGCTGATGTAATTAAAAAAGCGGCATTTAGTAAAACCTAATCAACTGAGGCATACAGCCCTGTAAACTTCTCCCAAATCTTCTCGGCAAGCTTGTCTGTAAGCACATCGATATAATAAGCCCCTGCGCCTGCATCTACTATTTTATCAAAATAGGCTTCCTCAGCCAAAAGGTTATGCACGTTGCGTGCGATGCGATAAGAAAAACTATTTAGCTCGCTTATCCCCTCGTTATGAGGTATTACACATAGCACATCGCACCCTCCAATAATAGCTGACATAGCTTGGGTGGTGTTGCTTAGCATGTTCCAGTCAGGTTCTTGGGCTGTTTTTTCATCTGTGCTAATCGTCGTATTTGCTTGTATGTGTACTTGATAGGATTTATAATCTTTGAGTCCATATTCCTTTACTATTTCAGTAAAGAGCATTCTCAAAGCCCTCAATCCTGCTATTTCTAAGAAATAAGTATTGCTAAGCGCGCTAGTAAATTGGATTTTTTGAATAATTTGAGCTATTGGTATGCCTTCTTTAAGAAGCGCATCTGTAACTTGGGTAGCTTTGAGAAGTAAAGTTGCATACTTGTCTGTGATTGTTTTTTCTGCGGAAAAAAGGTTAATTACTGAAAAATTAGGTGCATGTTGGGTAAGCGTAAATAAGTATTTCAATGTTTCTCTATTGGGGATAAAAACATCTAACAAAGTAATAGAACCAGCTAATACAGAGGCATCGCAATCATTCTTTCTCGCATATTCAAAGTAATGATGAATCAATGAAATCGCTTGATTTTCCTTACAAATAAAAGAAACCGCACAATAAGGCAATAGAATTTCAGCAAGGAGAATTTCTAAATCAACTTGCGCTATGGGGCTTACATCAAATATGACTTCATTTACTCCTCCGTTGAGAGCTTCAAGCGCAAAATGGTTAGCTGGTTGCTCTGCCGAGACTATGATTTTTTGAGCATTCCTCCAACTTCTCTGAGGAGCATCGGGACGGAGAAGGGACTGATGAAAGGTCTGAAGATAAGAGATATTTGTTAAATCTGCCTCTGTATAAATAGCATTTAACTTTATGCCTTCCACCTCCCAAGTGATAATTTCTTTGAGGTCTTTGCCTTTGGCTTCTTGAGTAGCTACCTCCTCCCATGGCTCATTTAAAAACTTTGAAAATTCTTCAAACATGATGTCTATGTGCGTTTTGAAAAATAAAAGCAAAGATAAGACAAAGACTTAAAATAGTTTATCAGATTTTAAAACTTATATTGCCAAGTCAAGTGAATACCTTGGAGTGGCGGCGTAATACTCATGGCTTGTGGGAGAGGATTAACTAAAATCAGCTCGTTGTAGCGGTGTATGGCTTTTCTAATATTAGCACGTCCCCATATTCCCAGCCCTACATTGATAGACAAAGAGCCTCCAAATACCCAGTAAAAAGAGTTAAGATTGTAAAGCGTGCTTGTGTTTCTCAAAGCATAAGAAAAGTATAAGAATGGTAAAAGAGAGGATACTGCCTGAAGAGTACGCATCGTTTTAGATGATTGAAATAATCTGTCTATTTCCTTATCGCCTACTTCCATAAAAGGAATCGTCAAATCATAAGCACTATTGAGTTTTTTTGTACCGTAATAATAGGAATCTCTTAAAAAATCGCTTTGTACAGTAATGCCTCTCAAAGGTACAGTTTTGGTAATTTGGGCAAGCACATCTGCAAAGCATAGGCTCAGCCCTACAAATAACACAAGCAAGCAATATTTTCTCATGGCACTTGTAAATTATAAAATTAATTCTGATACTCCTCTAATTTACGAGTTTGGCAAAGAAAATCAAAGCCAACTTATGAATTTTCATAGTAACTTTTGAACTAAAAACCTAAAAAGATAGTTGATTTACAATAATTTGGTTATTTAGATGCAAGTATGATTATTAACAAAAAATTAATATGAAGTTTGCAATAAAACCTTATCTTTGCAAGAGCAGGAATCATAAACCTAAGACGTATGGCAAGAAAAGTACTTGTGCTTAATTCAGACTACCGAGCCTTGACGGTTTGTAGTGTCTATAAAGCCTTTTTGTTAGTATTTCTCGATAAGGCGGAGGTAGTCAATCAAGTAGAAAACATTTATTTGCGAAGTGTCAGCCAATCTTTTCCTATGCCATCTGTGATTCGCTTGTATAACTATGTGAACATGCCCTACAAAAGTGTTATGCTAAACCGTCATAATATTTTCAAACGCGATGGGCATAGGTGCGTGTATTGTAATTCTCGCGAAGACTTGACGATTGACCATGTGATGCCGCGTTCCAGAGGAGGGAAAACGAAGTGGACAAATTTGGTTACAGCATGTAAAAAGTGTAATGCCCGCAAGGGCGACTACACCCCAGAGGAGGCAGGCATGAAACTACCTTACGCTCCGTTCAAGCCTTCTTTTGTCGTTTTTTTACGAGATTTCTCAGGGATAGGCGATGATACTTGGAAGCCTTATCTGCAAACAGAAAGCATAGAAGAATAGATGGTTTAGTCTGCTACTCCATATTTGCTACAAATAGGACATTCTTCTTTTTTGTGTCCGCGAGCAGGGCAAAACTTGCGTCCAAAATAAATAATCTGCAAATGCAATTTGTTCCAAGAAGACTTAGGGAAAAGCCTCTTTAAGTCTTCTTCTGTTTTCTCTACATTTTTGCCGTTGGATAGCCCCCACCGTGCCGCCAATCGGTGTATGTGTGTATCAATAGGGAAAGCAGGCACTCCATACCACTGACACATGACTACGGAAGCCGTTTTGTGTCCTACCCCCGCCAATTCTTCTAACTCCTCGAAAGTATCAGGTACTCTACCTCCATACTTTTCTACCAATACTTTGGAGAGGTCGTAAATCGCTTGGGATTTGCGAGGGGAGAGTCCGCAGGGTCTGATAATTTCTCTGATTTCTTCTACGCTAAGTTGTACCATGTCAAAAGGATTATCTGCCTTAGCAAATAAAAGAGGAGTAATTTTATTCACACGCTCATCAGTACACTGAGCAGAAAGCAGGACTGAAATAAGCAAAGTATATGCGTCTTTGTGATGCAGTGGAATAGGAGGATTAGGAAAGTAATGGTCTAAAATTTGGGCGATTTCTTCTGCTTTTTGTTCTGCTGTCATACGGGTAGGGTTTGACTTAACTATTGCAAGGTTTCAGTTTTTGCTTCTCCTTTCAAGTATTTATTAAGGAATCTAATAATCGCTTTATTGGCTTTAATTTCGTTTTCTTTTTTAACAAAGAAGTAAGGCTCATCAGGGAATAATATGTACTCATGAGGTATTTTATTGATTTTTAGTTCATTAATTATCTGGTCTGTTTCTGACTTGCTCACACGTGGATTATTTGCTCCTTGTACTATCATAAGCGGTTGGGTGATGGCTTTAGCAAAGAAAAGAGGAGATTTATTGTATATATTGATAGAATCTGTTTCTGGATTACCAATTTTTTTATAAAGTAGCGGTTTGCTTGCTTGAGCGGCGGCGGGAAGATTGTTGAATACTCTAAACCAATTGGTAATGCCAAATAAATCCACTCCTACGGCAAATTCGGTAGGTGCAAAAGTCAATGCAGACAAAGCCATATAGCCTCCGTAGGCTCCCGCTCCGATGATGCCTACTTTGCCTTTGGCGACAAAATCTGTTTTTTCTAAAAATTGCTTGCCTGCTATCAAATCTTTTAAGTCGCTCTCCCCTACTTTGCCTTCATCAGCAAAGGCAAAGGTCTTACCATAGCCAGAGCTCCCCCTGTTGTTCACAGCTAAGACCACATAGCCTTGGTTTACAAGATACTGAATCATCGGTGTATAAGTGGCTCGATTTTGTCCGCCCAATGGAGTATGTACCCAGACCAAAGCAGGCACTTTTTGATTTTCTTTGAGATGCAAAGGCTTATATAATAAAGCTGGAATTTCCATGCCATCAAAAGAGGGAAATTTAATAAAATCTGGTTCTGATAGGTTTTTATAATCCAATACTGTGCTTATACCCATGTTCACTTTTTTTACTTTCTGTGTTTGAAAGTCGTAAATATACAAATCGTTGGGCGAGGTAGGCGTGTTAAGGATAAAACAACACATTTTTTCATCTTCGGAGAAATTGAACATGCTAATATCCCCGCAAGGAAGGTCAGGAATTTTGATAAGTTGATTATCCGCTTCACGATAAATTTTTAGCTTAGTTTGTGCATCTTCATTGATAAGTAATGCACGATAGGTATTTTTAGGTGAAAAAAATACAAAGTTGATGTCCCAATCTTCCTTAGCTACGATTTCATGTTTTTCTGTATCAAAATCATAACTTTTTAGATAAGAGAACTCGCTTTCGGCGTTGGTCAGGTAGTAAAGTTTGCTTTCATCATTGGCAACTCCTACCGCCCAGTTAGAAGCCTGATTATCACCAACTATTTTTTGCGTTTGCCCTGTCTGTCTGTCATGGATAAAAATATCTGACTGGTTTCTATTAAAAAGTTTACCTAAGGCTAAGTATCTTTCATCTTTACTAATTCCCTGTACTTCATACCCTAATTTATTTTCATAGAGCAAGATTGGGTGCAAATCTTTCTTATCAATATTTTTGATTTCTAATTTGTACAAATCAAAATATCGGTTATCTCTTTTGTTGCATAAGTAATAAAAGGATTTTTTATCTTCACTCCATTTTACAAACATGGCTTTTGCCGTAGAGTCTGGAGTCAAATCAGTAGAAGTTCCATCAAGATTACGAACAAAAATATGTGATACATCTAAGCCCAAGTCCAAGGAATACAAAAAGCGGTTATCTTTGGGAAAATAAGAAATTCCATAAGCTGATTTAGCATTATAATCTGTAAGTTGGGTAAGTTCACCTGTGGCTATGGTAAGCTCAAATACGTCAAAAGTACCATTTTTATTAGTAGAAAGGAGTATTTTTTTCCCATCAGGAGAGAATATAGGTTTTTTGAGATAAGGAGTACTAAAGAAATCCTCTGCGGTATAGATTTTATGTTTTGATGTGGCTGTTCCCTTATCTAAGGCATTGGGGTTGCAGGCAAGCATCAAAACAGCCATTATACCTAATAAACACCAGTGTTGCCTTGTGTTTGCCACTCCTTGTACCATAGCAATTTCCTTCATACTTGAATTAGTCTTGTAAATATATAATTATTTTTTGCTTATTGAAGTTCCTAAGACAGTATAGGTGATATGTGAGAATAGTGGTAAGAATTGGTAATTTTATGCAAAATTATGTAAAATCCAAAACTTTATGTAATTATTTAGATAGGAACTTTCCAAAAGTTAAAAACTTTTGGAAAGTTAAAGCATATTTGACGACATCAATAGCTTAGATTTTCTTATGATATGATAATGTAATGCCTAAATTATGGGAACTTAGGGAACTTTGAGAAATCAGGTTTTCGCTTTTCTAAAAAGGCATTTTTTCCTTCTTTTGCTTCGTCAGAAAGATAGTAAAGTAGAGTAGCATTGCCTGCTAACTCTTGAATCCCTGCCTGCCCGTCAAGTTCGGCATTGAAGGCACTTTTGAGCATACGCAAGGCAATAGGCGATTTTTCTAAGATTTTTTTACACCACTCCACAGTAGTTTCTTCCAATTTTTCTACGGGGACTACTTTATTTACTAAGCCCATCTGCAAAGCCTCATTTGCATCGTAAACATCGCACAGATACCATATTTCCCTTGCTTTTTTCTGCCCTACGATGCGTGCTAAATAAGAAGCGCCGAACCCTCCGTCAAAGCTACCTACTTTAGGTCCTGTTTGTCCGAACTTAGCATTTTCGGCGGCTATGGTTAAGTCGCAAACTACATGCAAAACATGCCCCCCTCCTATTGCCCAGCCTGCTACCATGGCGATGACAGGTTTTGGAATAGAGCGAATCAATTTTTGTAAATCTAACACATTGAGGCGAGGCACTCCATCATTGCCTACGTATCCCCCGTGACCTCTGACGCTCTGGTCGCCCCCACTACAAAATGCCTCCGTTCCCTCTCCCGTCAGCACGACCACCCCTATTTTGTCATCATATCGGCAATGCGTCATGGCATCTATCATTTCTTGTACCGTCAAGGGCGTAAAAGCGTTGCGTTTATGAGGACGGTTAATGGTAATCTTGCCTATGCCTTCGTAATGTTCAAAACGGATTTCGTTAAATTCTTTAATTTTTTCCCAATTGATGTTGCTCATTGATGTATGATTTTTTAATGTTTGATATTAGCTATGGTTATTAAGATTTTAGTTTGGCTTACTAAAAGTTTTTAGCTTTTGGAAAGTTTCTGACCTAAAATAATTACCTATTTATGTAAAAATTGGCTTAGTCGTTCTAATTGGTCTGTCCCTATCAGCCCAATATCATTGGCTATAAGCATTTCCCATACATTTTCATTTTCTGGACTTGCCCAAAACCTTAACTTTTTCCCTTGTTGATTTGTTTTTAGTATCAAATTTTTAAGTTTTTCTGCCTCCTCGCGAGGCATTTGTCCACTTCCTCTCCATTTAAAAATTTTCATGTAGTTCTCGCTAATTACAGGCATCAGTGCATTAGGATAATTTTTATCTAAGTCTTCTAAACGACCGTCAAGCGCTACTAAACGGAAAGTTTCTTTACTTACAGTTTCTACAGGTCTATTGCCTGATAAAAAGATAAGTACTGCTCCTTGTTTTTCCTGACCATTTTCCCAGCAAGTAAGCATATCTTGATAAGCAATAAGCTGTTCTTTAAGCACTTGGTAGGTAGTTTCTGCCTCAGTTTTAATATCTATCATTAAGTATAAAGAAGCGGAATTATTAGGATATACTTTCCCTCCATTCGCCAGTATTCTTTTTCTAAGAGGTTCTAAATATAACTCTTTCAAGGTATTAGCTTTTTCTAACTTGGGCTTATAATGAGCCACATAAAGCTCTCCAGCGACCAGATGAACATCTGCTTCTATGCTTATAAAACCTAAAGATAGTGCTTTGAAAAGTGGTTTTTCATGCGCATAGTCATTGTGAGCATGGGCTTGATACAAGATTTTTTCCTGAGCAGTACTTTGATATATCGTCAAAAAACATAATGCGACAAAAATTATTTTTTTCATTTTTTTAAGTTTACACGTTATAGTCCTTTGATGTACGCTTTCTTATACATCTATTCTATGCTCAATAAATTCTATCTCCCTAAAAAGATTCCACAACTCCTCGTCAGGTAGTTCCGTAGCAAAAGACATTTCTACTTTTTGTACTGGGTGGACAAAACGAATAGCGCGTGCGTGTAAGTGTATCCTTGCGTCAAGGTTAGGGTGGTGATAGCCATATTTCACGTCTCCTACAATCACACTTCCCTGCGTCATAAGTTGTACCCTAATTTGATGGGGGCGTCCCGTAACAGGATTTACTTCTATCAGATAGAAGCCTTCTTTTTCTCCAATTACTCTGTAATACAGTTCTGCCTTTAGCCCTCCTTCTACCTCTTTGTCGTACGGCGTAACTCTATTTCTGTCTTTGTCTTTGACCAGCCAGTGTATCAAGTGTCCTTGTGGCTTAGTAGGAGGGCGTTGCGTAATAGCCCAATAGGTCTTATGCACTTCCCGGTTCTTGAATAAATCGTTCATTCTTTCTAAGGCTTTAGAGGTTTTTGCTAATACAATAACGCCGCTCACAGGACGGTCAAGGCGATGTACTATTCCACAAAAGACGTTGCCTTCTTTGTTGTATTTCTCTTTCAAATACATTCTTACCATTTCTACCAAAGGCATATCCCCTGACTCATCTTCTTGTACTAACACTCCACTTTCTTTATCTACCACTATGAGATGGTTGTCTTCGTAAATAACTTTGAAGGGATAATCATGCTCCATAGATTACTAAAAAGTTGTTGATAATCATTAAAGAAATGATAATTATGAAAATCAAAAATAGAATTAGTCAGTAAAATTAAAAAAGTAAAACACAAAATTTAGTTCCTTAATAAATTTTGTAATGATTAAGATTAAAACCCAGTGCCTCATCTTTTGTCTTTCCTACCCTTAACAAAAGCTACTTTGACTCCCTGCATATATTAGTTTAAGCCAATAGTTCGTATTTCATAATTTTGGCATTAATTGTTATATCCTTCCCAAAATAGTGCTAAATTTACAAATCAGTTTAATCTTATTTATTTTAAAGCATGAGTAATCCATTAATTTATCAGCACAACCAACTTATTGATTTTAATAATATTACAGTAGAAAATGTGCAGGAAGCTGTTGATATTACAACTGCACAACTCACTGAAAAGTTATCAGCGCTATACGCTATTCCTGATGAAACTCGTACTTTTGAAAATACCATGAAATCGTATGATGCCTTGATGAGCCAGCTAATGATTGCGAACTCCTTGTTATTTTTGCTATCAAGCACAGTAGTTGATGACCAGCTCCGAAACAAAAGCAGAGAGGCAGTAGAAGCATTAGAAAAGTTTGGCAATCAGTTAGCCTTGGACGAGAACCTTTACCACGCCATTAAAAAATACTCACAAACTCAAGAAGCCCAACAACTTACAGGCTATCAACAAAAATTTGTCAAAGAAACAGTGAAAAGTTTTGAGAAAAATGGCTTCGCACTCCCCAAAGAAAAGCGAGATGAGTTGAAGAACCTCCAAGACCAACTCAGCGAACAGGTCAATTTATTCTATAAAAATATTGCTGAGTACCAAGATTTTATCACTATCAACGAGGAGGAGATGGCAGGTTTGCCCGAAGATTTTAAAAATCAACACCGACAAGAAAACGGTACTTACAAAATCGGCTTAGCCTATCCCTCTTATACGCCTTTTATGCAGTATGCTCACTCCGAGGAGGCTCGCAAAAAACTGTATATCAAATACCTAAATCGTGCCTCCGATAAAAACTTGACTGTACTCAAAAATGTACTTCGCCTCCGCAAAAAGATAGTAGAGTTGCTCGGCTATCAGACTTATGCGGCGTATCGTCAAGAAGACCTGATGAGTAAAAAGCCCGAAGTAGTATGGAATTTTGAAAATCAATTGAAAGAAAAAGTAAGACCTAAAGCCCAAGCTGATTATCAAGAACTTTTAGAAATAAAAAGACAAAAAACAGGAAATCTTCATGCTCAAATAGTAAACCCTTGGGAATCTGCTTACTACAAAACTATCTTACTCAAAGAAAAATACAGCGTCGACCCCGAGCAGGTCAGAACATATTTCCCTCTGGACGGCGTATTAGATGGACTTTTCCATATCTCCGAGCAGTTATTTGATATTGAGTTTGTTGAAAAAAAAGAAGTTCCTGTTTGGCATGAGGAAGTTCGCTATTTTGAGGTAAGAAATACCAGTGATAAAGCCTTGGTGGGAAGGCTTTATTTAGACCTTTTCCCTCGCCCTAACAAGTACAACCATGCCGCCTGCTTCCCTTTGGTGCAAGGTAGAGAAACGGAACACGGCTATCAAATTCCCGTGCTGGCGTTAGTATGCAATTTTTCCAAACCTACTTCTGATAAACCTTCTTTGCTTACCCACGCTGAGGTAGAAACAATGTTCCATGAGTTTGGGCATGCCTTGCACGTACTGCTTACAAAATCTCCTGTGGCGGCTTTCGCAGGAACGAATACAGCCAATGATTTTGTAGAAGTCCCCTCACAGCTATTAGAAAATTGGGCATGGAATTACGAATCGCTTGCTCTTTTTGCCAAGCACTACCAAACAGGCGAAGTTTTGCCTAAGAGTTTATTTGATAAAATGCTCGCTGCTAAAAACTTAGGCGTAGGAATTTTTACTCAACAGCAAATATTTTACGGTACTTACGATATGACTTTACACGATAAGTATAATCCTGATAGCGAGGAGAGTACCACAGATATCATCAAAAAGTTACAGAATGAAATCACTCTTTTCCCTTATGTAGAAGGTACACACTTTGAGGCGGCATTTGGGCATCTGATGGGCTATGCAGCAAGTTATTATGGCTACTTGTGGTCTTTGGTCTATGCCGAAGATATTTTCTCTGTCTTTAAGCAAAAAGGTATTCTAAATAAAGAAATGGGAGTGAAATATCGCCATACTATTCTTGCCAAAGGTGGTTCGGAGGACGAGATGCAACAACTTATCAATTTTTTAGGCAGACAACCCAGCGAGGAGGCTTTTTTAAAAAGTTTAGGAGTATAGCAAAATAATTGCCTGATGCCTGTCAGTTTTTAAAAACATGACAGGCTTAATTATTGAATTTTAAAAAATCTACGAATTTTTACTTGTAGTAAGTTTTTGCCTTATTGCATGTCCCACTTCTTTAAATTCAAATCAGTGTTTTGCTTACAAAAAATGTACAAATTCTCAAATTTCTCACACACCTTCTATCCATTTCTTGAATGATGTGGCTTTTTCCCGACTTACTAATACCTCTTGTGCAGGAGATGGTAGTAGTTCTAATTTCAATTTCCCATTGAAATAGGTATGAATTTTTTGGATAGAGGAAATATGCGCAAGAAATTGGCGATTGATACGAAAAAAATGGGTGGGGTCAAGGCATTTTTCTAATTCTTCTAAGGTATAGTCCAACAAAAATTGCTTATTGTCTTTCCGCACCAAGCAAAGCATTTCGTTGGAAGTAAAGAAATAGGCAATCTGCTCGGTGGGAATAGGCAAGAGTTGGTCGCTCTGCGTTACTAAGAAACGTGATTTGTATTTTCTTTCCGTGGAGCGTAGAGTATCCAAAAGTGATTCCATTTTTAGCGTATAAAGATTTTCCAAATGCTGATTATCCGAAAAATCACTTTTTAGCTTTTTAAACTTTTCTATTGCATTTTGTAGTTCCTGCTGTTTGATAGGTTTCAATAAATAGTCTATGCTCTTTACCTTAAATGCTTTTATTGCGTACTCATCATAAGAAGTAGTAAAAATAATAGGACTTTTGACGGTTATCTCCTCAAAAATTTGAAAACTTAGCCCATCAGAAAGTTGAATATCAGAAAATATCAAATCGGGAGCAGGATTTTTTGCGAACCATGCTTTTGCGGCTTCTATGCTCTCTAAGACTGCCAAGACTTGTATGCTCCCGTCTGCTTTCTTAATGAGTTTTTCCAAGCGTTCCACCGCAGGGTACTCATCTTCTATGAGAATAGTAGTCATATTTTTATCAATTGTGCTTAATGAAGTAATGGAATCCGCACCTTAAAAAAATCAGTATTCTTAACAATCTCTACTTGCTTATCTGTAAGCAGTTGGTAGCGATTGATGATGTTTTGCAAACCTACTTTGGTGGATTTCTCAAAAGTTTTTTTCTCTTGGATATTGTTCTCTATTTGCAGATAGCCTTCACTATCTTCTGAAATCTTTATTTTCAGTGGTTTATCTTTTGAAATAATATTATGTTTGATAGCATTCTCTATAAGCATTTGCAAACTGAGAGGAGCGACCTGTTGGTGATAGGCTTGCTTGGAAACCTGTTTTTCTATCTGCAAATTTTCCCTAAAGCGTACTTTGTTAAGGTAAATATAAGCATCTAAAAATTGCATTTCTTCTTCTACAGTTACTGTATTTTTGTCTTTACTAATGAGTACGTAGCGATACACATCGGATAATCTGTCCAAATATTCTTGGGCAGATTTGTTTTCATCATCTATGAGAGAGGCAAGCGTATTCAAACTATTGAATAAAAAATGTGGGTCAAGTTGGTTTTTAAGAGTATCTAACTGCGACTGCACATTTTCCCTTGCCAAAGTTTCGGTTTTCTTTACATTTGCTTTCCAAGACTCAAAAAAGAACACGCTTTCATAAATCAGAGTAACAATAATGGTGGGAATTAAACCAATTTTAAATCCTTTGAAAATAGGGGGCGCCTCCTTTCCCAAAATAAAATGACAATACCCATAGTTTATGATAGAGGTGATGATGAGTACATAAAGAATAATAGTAATTGCTTCATAAAACAATCGTATTGTGGTCTGACTATAATTAGGATAGAGCATTCGACTTTTGATGTAAATATATCGACAGCCTTCCCATATAAAAAAAGTTTTTAAAAAAGTAGTCCCTAACCAATGCCAAGCCTCAGACCAATCAGGACTGGGGAAGAGAACCTCTGAATGAATATAAAATATAAGCCCGATGCTAATAAGAGGTATTCCTATCCACCTTGCTTTTTGGTCTTTAATCTCTACTTTTTCCATTGGTACTTACAGATTGAAGTTTTGACAAATTCAAGCAAATGTAAGAAATAATAAGATGGAAATATGATAAAACGAGGGTGAAACGCAGAAAATAAAGGGTGAAGTGAATAAGTAATTTTCCCTTTCCGCCTCACCCTCCCATTCCTACGCTTCACCCTGTTCTCCATTCTAATTTTCCAATTTCCTAATGAATTTTGAAGCGTAAAATTTAAAAACTTCAAAACCTAATTAAATTATGAAAAACTTAATTCTATCTTTTATCTTGCTAATTCAGTTAATTGCGTCCGTGCAAAAAGTACATGCCCAAACACAAACTATTCGTGGGAAGGTTACAGACGTAGCTTCTAAGTCGCCTATTATTGGGGCAAATGTTTTAGTCTTAGGCAGTAATCCGCTTATAGGTGCTGCTACTGACGAGAATGGTGCTTTCCGCTTATCTAATGTGCCAATTGGTCGCGTAAACTTAAAAGTTACTTTCATAGGCTATGAAGATATTTTTATGAAAGACATAGTTGTAAACGCAGGAAAAGAAGTGATTTTGGAAATAGGTATGACCGAGAACATCACAAGTCTGAACGAGGTAGTGGTTACTTTCCAAAGAAGCGAAGACGCAAAAATCACCAACAACGAAATGGCTACGGTGAGTTCGCGCCCGTTCAACCCCAGTGAAACGCTAAAATATGCAGGTAGTCTGGGCGACCCCTCGCGTATGGCGGCAAACTTTGCAGGTGTAAGTGGTGCCAATGACGCAAGAAACGATATTATAGTACGCGGAAATTCTCCAGCTTCTTTGCTGTGGCGTTTGGAAGGTGTAAATATTCCTAACCCGAATCACTTTGGCGCATTAGGAACTTCTGGCGGTCCTGTAAGTATGCTTAATGCCAATTTATTAGCCAAATCTGACTTCATGACAGGTGCTTTTCCCGCCGAGTATGCCAATGCTTTGGGTTCTGTCTTTGACCTCAGATTGAGAAAAGGCAATGATGAAAAGCACGAATTTCTCACCCAAGTAGGCTTCAATGGGGTAGAAGTGGGCGCAGAAGGTCCTTTTTCCAAGAAAAAAACTGCCTCTGGTCGCCAAGCCTCCTACCTACTCAACTATCGCTATTCTCTCTTTGGATTGATGTCAGCCATTGGCTTTCAAATCGCAGGAACGCCTTATTATCAAGATTTAACTTTCAAAGCAGATATCCCCGTAGGCAAAAAAGGCTCGTTTTCTGCTTGGGTGTTGGGAGGTAGAAGCAACATCACTTTCTTAGGTAAAGACGTAAGCACAGACGGAGACGCTTACGGAGATGAGAATAACAATACCTTTGTAAACTTTGGAGCAGGAGTTGGCGCAGTGAGCTACGAACACCGCTTTACAGACAGGACTTATGGTAAAATTACACTTTCTGCTTCCCAAAGTTTTCAAAATTTTGACAGAGATACCGTTTTTTACAAAGGCGATACCAAAGACATAGAAAGGGAAATTCGCAACGAAACAGCAAGATTTTCTAATGATAAAATGTCTATCAATGCAGTTATCAATCACAAAATCAATGCAAAAAATAAACTTACAGGAGGTTTTATCATAGATTTTTCCCAATTCAATCTGAAAAATACAAGACTTTTCCCAAGAACTATCGATTTGAGAAATACCACAGGCGAAACCATGCTTGGGCAAGCCTATTTGCAGTGGAAACACCGTTTCAATGAGAAACTCACGCTTAACTCTGGTCTAAACTTGATGAGTTACGAACTCAATAGGCAATCAGTTTTAGAGCCAAGAGTAGGGCTGAACTATGTAGTCAATGAAAAAAGTACAATTAACATTGCTTACGGTTTGCACAGTAATTTACAGCCTATTTTGCTTTCTTTCTACCAAACCCGCAATGCTGATGGCTCTTATAGCCTCACTAACAAAGACTTAGGGTTGACACGCAGCCATCACTTTGTAGTAGGCTTGGAAAAAAGTCTGACCGAAAACCTGCGACTCAAAGTAGAAACCTACTACCAATCGCTGTTTAATGTACCTGTGGAAACTCGCCCAAGTTACTATTCCGTACTAACCGAAGGCGTGGACTTTGCCCCTACTGATATTGGCAACTTGACAAATAAAGGTACAGGCACTAACTACGGCTTAGAACTTACCTTAGAGAAATATTTTTCAAACAGCTATTATTTCTTGCTCACAACTTCCATTTTTGATTCTAAATATAAGGGCAGTGATGGCATAGAGCGCAATACGCCCTTCAACGGCAAATATGTTGTAAACTTTTTAGCAGGCAAGGAATTTAAAATTGGTAGCAAAGACAACATTTTGAGTATCAATTGGAGGATTACAAGCGCAGGGGGTAGATTCCTTCGTCCTGTGGACTTGGAAAGGTCGGCACAAACAGGCATTACCATTTATGATGATGCCAATGCCTTTACCACCCAGCAACCTGCCTACTTCCGCACCGATTTGAAGTTTTCCTATAAAATCAATCGCAAACACTTAACTCATGAGATAGCCCTTGATTTACAGAATATTACAAATCATCAAAACGTGTTCCAACAAGCGTATAACCCACGTACACAACGCATAGGAACAGCGTACCAACAAGGATTTTTGCCTATTCCGTTTTACAGATTGACGTTTTAAAAAGTATCAACAAGTAAAAAAGAGCAGATATGCCAAGCATCTGCTCTTTTTTGTTTATTTTCCTATTTCTTTATTTTTTTACGCCCCTATAGCTTATTCTCCTACTAAAACAAATGCCCCCCAGTAATAAGGTTGAGGATATTTTTTACGCAGTTCTTGCTGTGTGGCGGTAAATGCCTTGCGACTATTATTCATCTTTAGCCAATTATCATAAAATAAGGTCATTAATTCTTGAGTAGCCACATCATCTACTTTCCAAAGGCTCATAATGATATTTTTTGCCCCTGCTACTTTGAAAGCTCTTTGTAAACCATACACCCCTTCCCCATTTTTTATTTCTCCTAAGCCGGTTTCACAGGCAAATAACACGACTAACTGCTTGCTGTCTAAATTGAGATTCATTGCTTCGTATGCCGTAAGAATACCCTCATTGATATTTTCTTGTTTATTATCAGTTTCCTTGCTGTTCGTAGCTACGGAAAGTACTACTCCAGAACGCCAAAGAGGATTGTATTTTAGCAAGTCTTCCTTGTTTTCTACATCAAGGTTAGCAATTTGGAAAAATCCATGCGTAGCAATATGTAGAACTCTTGGTTTGTAAAGTTCCTTTATATTTTTTTTGTTTGCATTTTTGCCAAAAAGCATTTCTGCCTCATAAGAAGCATCTTTAAGATGGGTATAGATAAGTTCTATTTCAGTCTGAGTAGCTGGTAAAGGCGTAAGCCCTTGCATCGAGAAATCAGGATTGCCAAGCAAAACAGCATATTGATTCGTAAATTCTTCTTCTTGCTTAATTATACTCCATCGAAATTGGTTTTGATTGAAAATTAACGTTTATAAGGTTTGAAACCTTATAAATTTTGATAAGTCCAAGCTAATCTGACCTATTGCGTAACATTGCATGTTTAATAATACCAAAATAAGTATTTGTTGAGAGTATGATAAGGCTTATCCTGCTTTTTCTCTAATTTTGAAAATCTATTCAAGTTCTAAGTAATCAATGGAAAAAAAATCACAATTATTTCAAAAAGCGACTTCTTTTTGTGCCTATCAAGAACGCTGCCTTAGTGAGATAAAAGAAAAGTTGTACGAGTGGGAAGCCAGCCAAGAAGAATCAGAAGCAATAATAAACCAACTTATCAAGGAAAAATACATAGACGAGGAACGCTTTGCTAAGACATACGCAGGCAGTAAATTTCGCACTAAAAAATGGGGACGCTTGAAAATCAAGTTCATGCTCAAACAAAAAAATATTTCTACCACTTTGATAAACAAGGGCTTACAAGAAATCAATGCAGAGGAGTATTACGAAACCCTTAAAACTTTAGCACTACAAAAAAAGGAAGCTCTTAGAAATAAGTTTGATAAAGGGAAACTGTACAACTACCTAATCTCCAAAGGCTTTGAGAGTGATTTGGTTCAGGAAGTAATTAGAGAGATAGAGTAATGCCTACTCGGCTCTCTCTATACTATGGTATAAAGTCAAAAGTACATGATTAAAAATCTGGAAAAACTACTCCTTAATTTTAATCAATAATAAGTTTGTAAGTTTTAGTTTCGTGTGGGAATTGTAAGGAAAGTAAATAGATTCCTTTGGGTTGATTAGAAATATTAAGCATGAAGGTATTTTCACTCATCGTTCCTTCGTAAACAGTCATGCCTAATGCGTTTGTAACCCAAACATTTACTTTCTCTAATAAAGGGCTATTATGTGTCAGTCTGAACACTCCCAAGCTACTTGGATTAGGATAGATATTTACTTCAACACAGTCCAGACAGTCTATATTCACTGCTACAATTTTAGAGTAGGTGAACTTTCCGTCCTTATTTACCTGCTTCAGCCGATAATAGTTTATTCCTTTTGCAGGTGCATTATCTACAAAGTTATATTCTTGCCTTGTTTTGGTATCTCCTCTGCCCTTTACCTGACCAATAGGTTTAAAATTGATTCCGTCAGTGGCTCTTTCAATGATAAAAGTATCATTTTCTTTTTCCATAGCTGTAGCCCAAGTAAGACTTACTTTATTATCTTGCCTCTGACCATCAAAGTAAATCAACTCGACAGGAAGCAATAAATTACAGAAATTGCCTATACTTGGTGTTACTACTCTGCAAGAAGGTAAGACTAAACTTGATAGAGAGTTAGCAACAATAACCCTAAAAATAGTACTATTGTCGCTTGGTGTAGGAATCACGTAAGAATTGTTGTTTGTGCCTACATTAGTCCATGTAAGGCCGCCGTCGACGCTACTCTGCCACTGAAACTGTGGAGTATCGTATTCCATACTAACATTAGCAGTAATGGTAGGTGGAGTACAACTTGGTGCATTACTTACCAGCCCTATCACGGGACCGCAAGGTCGGAAGGAAATATCGTCTATGGCAATATCGTTGCCTCCTCCGCCGGGTGCTTTGTTACGCAGTTGGAGATTTACAGAGCCACTGTTGATAAGTTTGAAAGTTACTCCATATTGTATCCATTGGGTATTCGCTCCCGAAGCTCCGTTCATTCCATTGGAATTATTAGGGATAGGACCTGTAACAGCTACCACGGCTCCATCAATCAAAAATTCTATATCAGGACATACTCTACTCCCCGAACCTCCTTGTCCTGTATAATTAGGAGAAAAAACCTTCTGAACATCACCAATGTTGGCGGGTAGCCCTGTAATCACTGGACCGTAATCGGCACTTCCTGTGGAGTTAGTAACGCTTCTTCTGTTGCCGGGGTCTAAATTGCGCAACCATACGCTAAATTGATACCTTACTCCTTCGCACAAGCCAGAAATATTTTGGTTAAAAATGACGCTTGGCTGGTAGGAGCAGTTCACCAACATCATAAAACCATTCCCGCTTCTGTCGGGCATATTAATCCATAGGTCGCTACTATAAGAATTCACGCAATTAGTAGCAATAGCAAACTCACCATCGGCAGGAGTGGTCATCACTGTTCCCGCAGGCGTCCTAAATGTATATCCCGGTGCAAATGTATTCCAAGGGGCTGCGTTGGTTTTAAACCTTGTGCCGTTCCAGTTGTTGCTAAAACCTCCACTTGTAGCAACTACCTCATCTACCCCTGTTACTCCTCCAAAGCTACCCGCAGGATAAGCCTCATTACCTAATGTGGCTAATGGAGAGCATAGAGAAGCAATATCAGTAATACTTGCTACACAAGTAGGGTTGGTATTGATAGACAGGTTAGTTTGATTTACTCCTGCGGAGCCGTTAACTCCATTAGCAGAGCCGCTGACACCTCCTCCAGTGCCGAGAGTACCAGCGTTCGTAGTACGAGTAATTGATGCTCCTCCAATGACATTGGTACGAATGACACCACCACCGCCACTGCCGCCGCCACCACCAGTTCCGTTGCCGTTTCCTCCATTTCCACCAGATACATTGATAGTTTTTACTCCTGTATTTGTCCCGCTATTTACTGTCAGATATACAGTTCCGCCAGCCCCTCCGCCACCACCCGCGCCGTTACTTGTGCCATTAGTCCCGTTTGCGCCTCTGGCAAAAATACTTCCTGTACCTGCCAAATCTTGGGTTTGGACGATGACTATACCTCCTCCCCTACCTCCTGTACCTCCGTTTGCACCAAAGCCACCACCGCCACCGCCGCCCATATAAACTCTTGTATTCGAGGGAGCGAGTGCATAGCCTCCTACGCCGGGTTGGTTACAACTATTACCGCCTGCGCCACCGTTGCCACCTGCACCACCATTGCCACCACCGCCGCCACCGCTTGCCCTATCGTTATCTCCATTTCCGCCACCGCCACCATTTGCCCATGCACCTTTACCTCTTGCAAAGTTAGGATTTTCCACGGCTACCCCATCGCCCTTCTCTGCTCCTTGGGCAGTAGTAGAATTGTAAAAAAAAGCAGTTCTACACGTGCCTGTTACACCGCCTACTGGTGCCCCTCCTGCAAAGCCCACTGCATCAGCATTGATATTCCCTGTAAGAGTCAAAGTATTAGTACAAATGAGTGCAATGACTCCCCCAGAACTTCCATTCCAAGGGCTTGCAGTTACGTTGGCTGCGGTTACGTTAGTTGCTGTCGTATAAACAGGCACTCTTACTAATTGTACACTACCATAAACATCATAAGTATTGGAAAGAGAAGTATTTAAAGTAATATTACTTCCAGAAATAGCAGAGATAGTACTAAATTCAAAGTTGCCTGCGCTGCTCAAAAGCGCATCTACAGAGGGAGTAGCAGGTACCTGCCCAAAACTTGCATTATTTGACAAGTTAGGACGGCTTCCTTGCATTTGGATAATCAATACCCTGTCGCCCACAGCAAAAGGTGTAGCGCTGCCCGTGGTCGGTCCGATGGTAAGTCTTACGTTCGTGCAGTTAGTAACTCCTGTTCCTGTATTGAAGCCTATGGCTGTAACGGGAGCGTAAGTATTAATTATCCCGCTAATATTAGTTTGGGCAAGACATATAGAATTTATGAAAATAAAAAACAGACTTGTACAAAAATTTATATACCTATAAAAAGTAAAAAACATAAAATTCATATTTTCCGCTAAACATCTTGCAAATATAATGCAAAAATTTTTTATATCTTGCGTTAATACAAATAGTACCCCATCTAATAATTTATCTGTAATGATTTAAGCACTTCATTTTAAGCAATATTCTCAAATTAAAGATTTTAATGACTATTAGAAAAGTGCAAAAATAAAATAATAAAATCCAAATAAATTTTTTAGAGGAAAGAGGTCTTTTAGCATGACAAACGAAGGCAGGTATAAGCAATTGTGGCACTGCCTGCCTAATAACACTAAAAGTTCACCACCATTTTTTTCTTTTTCTTTTTATAAGCAAAGTTAGTAATGCCAGTATGTCCTGTTTTGACTACAAAAAGACCACCGCTGTAAGGGTACTGTTGTAATTCTTCTTCCTTAGCTCCAATGCTGGCTGTGGTAATATATAAAGTATCTAACTTTTCCCCTCCAAAGGCACAGGAAGTTACCCTTGCCACGGGTACTTCTATTTTCATAAGAAGTTCACCTGTAAGCGGACTAAACCTCAATACGCTATACCCCTCCCACATGGCTATCCACAACATGCCCTCGCTGTCTATGGTCATGCCATCAGGATAGCCTGCTCCTTCGGGAATCTTTACTGCGACCTTCGTAAAAGTAGCTTCTCCTGTGGCTGCATTATAGGAAAATTCTTTTACTTCCCTCGTTGGAGTATCTATATAATACATTTTGGTACTGTCCAAAGACCACACAATACCGTTAGAAACAGTAACACTATCATATACTTTCTTAATATATCCTTGATTATCAAGACGATACAAAGCCCCTGCTTTGGCAATGCCTTTCATAGACATCGTCCCTACCCAAAATCTTCCCGCTGGGTCGCACTTACCATCATTGAAGCGGTTATCAGGGTAATTTTTCTCTGGTCGTGCAACAAGCATTTTCTTCTTTTCTGTTTTCAAATCTAACTCATAAATCCCATCTTCCAAAGCAACAAGTGCGTTTCCCTCCTCTGTTGGTACTACTGTACCTATTCTTTGCCCTACGTTGATGGATTTATTTACTTGGTTTTGAGGGTTAAAAATATGCAAGATTCCTTTTTCTATATCTACCCAATACAGTTCGTTGGTTTTACTGTTCCAGAGCGCTCCCTCCCCTAAGGAGGCTTTTGCATCTAATAAAAGTTCTGCTTTCATGCTTGATATACTTGTTTTCTCGTCCAGTTTTGTCGTTTCACTCGTAGGTTCACTTGTTTGCTCTTCTTCATTTTTTGTATTCCCTTGACAAGCAAATAAAAAGACTACCAAGGAAAATAAAATAGATTGATATTTCATATAAATAAATGATAATGAGGTTGTTAAAAAATGCTAATTTAGCTATAACGACTTAAAGTTTGTGTATTTTTGTTTTCAATTTACAAAAAACAAAGGGAAAAACGCTTTTGAAATTACAGATTAATTTTACATAAATTTACAAAACTTATTTATTATTTTCAATGAAACATAGATACTTTATAAATCACTTCTTTGCGCTTGTAGTTCTATTCTCTTTTTCTTGTATTAGTCAAAAAACGGAAAATGACAATAGACCTATCCTTGACCGACAGGCATGCATTGCTATTGCCAACCTTCAAAAAGAAGTAATGATGATGCACGACTCTATCATGCCCTCCATTAGCGGTTTGATACAAGTAAAAACAGCTGTTAAAATTAAACTCCAAGAGGGAAACATCTCCGATGAGAATCAACTAAGAGAACTTAGAAACACTATCAACTCTTTGGAAGAGGCTGATGAAGCAATGATGAGTTGGATGCGCAACTACAAGACCAACTACGAGGGAATGAGAGATGAAGAAATTAGGTCTTACTTATTAAAAGAAAAACAGCAAATCCGCCAAGTAGGAGAAAAAATAGTAGAAAGCATGAAAAAAGCCAGAGTAGTATTAGCCAGCAGTAATTGATTTATTTCTGTAAATCCAAAAACCCTTGAAAACACCATTCGGTAAATCCTATCCTTTTGTTATCTTCCTCTTTTTGTTACTTATTTTTTTTATCGTTGATGTAGGCTACGGCTCGGTCTATATCCCTTTTGATGAAGTTTTTAATATTCTGATAAAGAAAAGTACAGAAAAGAAAAGTTGGGAAATCATCGTTTGGCAGTTTCGCCTTCCAAAAGCCCTCACAGCCTTGTTAGTAGGCGCCGGACTGTCTGTAAGTGGCTTACTAATGCAAACGCTATTCCGCAATCCCTTAGCAGATGCCTACATCTTAGGGATTTCCTCAGGAGCAAGTTTGGGGGTAGCCTTGCTGATTTTGGCAGGCATCGGATTTACCAGTTTTGCAGGACAGTGGGCAATTGCCTTATCCGCCGTAGTAGGAGCGGTAGCAAGCATGGTCTTAGTGCTTTTGGTTGCTACTCGTGTTCACCAAGTAGTAAGTTTGCTCATCATAGGGTTAATGCTCGGCAACGGCATAGGTGCTTTGATTGTCATTTTGCAGTCTTTTAGCAACAAAGAAGAATTACAACGCTTTGCTCACTGGACTTATGGTTCTTTAGGCGGGGTAGATTGGGAAAAAATATCCATTTTTGCTCCTTGCCTGCTTATTGGATTGTTTCTCTCTATGTTTTTGTCTAAACCTCTGAATGCTTTGCTCTTAGGCGATAACTATGCCCTGAGCATGGGATTAAACATACAAAAAACTCGCCTTCATATTATCTTGATTACCAGCTTGATGACAGGTTGTATCACGGCTTTTTGTGGTGTTATTGGCTTTGTTGGGCTTGCCGTTCCTCATATATGTAGGTATTTATTTGATACCTCAGAGCATAAGATACTTCTGCCTGCTTGTGCCTTAGCAGGTGCCGCGCTTATGCTGGCGTGTGACATACTTTGCCAAGTACCCTATGCTCCACATGTACTACCTATCAATGCAATTACTGCCTTAGTAGGCGTGCCTGTGGTAGTTTGGGTAATCCTAAGAAAAAGGTAGTTCTTGAAAAATTAAGCGCGATTAGTTATACTCTACAAAAAGTAATTTTGATAAAACAAAAGTACAAGCTATTGATAATCAAAATTTTAATCTTGAAAGATTTTAAAAAACTTATAGCGTTGAACATATTGTGCATAACAACTAAAATTACTTATCAACACTTTTTTATAACTGCTGTAATATTTAAATTTGAGCCTTCGCTTTTCATTAAAAATATATTTTTATTTTACTTATTTCCCTTTATTCATTTTTTAAAATTGCTAATTTGCACTTCCATTTTCACACAAACGCATGAAAAAACTTTTTCTCTTAGATGCTTTTGCCCTCATTTACAGGGCGCATTTTGCTTTTAGCAAGAACCCACGTATCAACTCCAAAGGTATGAACACAGGCGCTGTTTTAGGTTTTACCAACACGCTTTTAGATGTCATTAACAACGAAAAACCTACTCACCTCGGAGTTGCTTTTGATACCTCAGCGCCTACTTTCCGCCATGTGAGTTTTCAGGCTTACAAAGCACAGCGTCAAGAACAACCCGAAGATATTACGCTCGCTATTCCCTACATCAAGCGACTTTGTACTGCTTTCCAAATTCCTATTTTGGAGTTGGACGGCTATGAGGCTGACGACATCATAGGCACTATTGCCAAAAAAGCCGAAAAGGAACATTATCAGGTCTATATGATGACTCCCGATAAGGACTACGCCCAATTAGTAGATGAGCATATCTTTCTTTACAAACCTGCTTACTTGGGCAATGAAGTAGAAAAGTTAGGCGTAAAAGAAGTTTTAGCAAAGTGGGAAATACAGCAAGTAAGCCAAGTTACGGATATTTTGGGTTTGCAAGGGGACGCTGTAGATAATATACCGGGTATTCCGGGTATTGGAGCAAAAACAGCAGTAAAACTGATTGCAGAATTTGGTTCGGTGGAAAATTTGGTAGCTAATGCCCATAAACTCAAAGGCAAACAAAGAGAAAATATAGAACAATTTGGACATCAAGGGATTCTGTCCAAACAGTTAGCTACTATCAACATCAATGTCCCTATTGATTTCGAGGAGGAAAAGTTAAAATACAAAGGATTTAATCCTGATTTGTTGAAAGTGCTATTTGACGAGTTGGAGTTTAGAACTTTGCGAAGAAAATTGTTCGGAGAAGAAAAGAGTACAGATTCCCAAGCCGAGCAGGTAAACCAATCCACAAAAACACAGCAAAATACACCACAAGGCTCACTTTTTTTCGGTAAGGTAGAAATAAGTTTGGAAAACCGTCCAGATTTAAGTATTCCATCAAACGCAGAGCAACTAAGCACCGACAAACAAACTATCGAAACTACTCTGCACGACTACCACATAATAGATACACCTGCATTGCGAAAGTCTTTGATTCATTTTTTGAGTTTGCAAGAGGAATTTTGTTTTGATACGGAAACTACCAGCACAGACCCCTACGAATCCGAATTGGTGGGCATGTCTTTCGCCTACCTCAAAAATGAGGCTTTTTACGTGCCTATTCCTGCTAATCAGACGGAAGCAAAGCAAATTGTTCATGAATTTAAAAATATTTTTGAAAATCCTCATATCAAAAAAATAGGTCAGAATATTAAATATGATGTCATTGTGCTAAAAAACTATGATATTGAAGTGCAAGGAATTAGCTTTGATACTATGTTGGCGCACTATCTCATAGACCCCGACACAAGGCACAACATGGATGTATTGGCAGAAAACTACCTCCACTATTCTCCTATTTCTATTGAAACTTTGATTGGTAAAGGGAAAAACCAAGGCAGTATGCGCGAAGTGGAAATAGAAAAAGTTGCTGAGTACGCCGCCGAGGATGCTGATATTACCCTCCAACTCAAAAATATTTTTGTGCCTATCCTGAAAAAAGACAATTTAGAGGAACTATTCCACAAAGTAGAGATGCCTTTGGTAGAAGTATTAGCAGACGTAGAACGCAATGGTGTAAAAATAGATGTAGAGGCTTTAAACTTGTATTCCAAAGACTTAGAAAAAGAACTCAAAGACATAGAGCAAAGTATTTACAGTTTAGCAGGAGAGCCTTTTAATATATCTTCGCCACAACAACTTGGGAAAATACTATTTGAAAAACTAAAACTTGTGGATAAACCTAAAAAAACCAAAACGGGACAGTATGCCACAGGAGAAGAGATTTTAGCTACTCTGACCGAACACCAAATCGTAAGAGAAATCCAAGAGTACCGCCAAATGCTCAAATTGAAATCTACCTACATAGATGCCCTGCCGACTTTGGTCAGCAAGAAGGACGGCTTAATTCATACCTCTTATAATCAGGCAGTTGCTGCCACAGGAAGGCTAAGTTCTAACAATCCTAACTTGCAAAATATCCCTATCCGCACCGAGAGAGGCAAGGAAATTCGCAAAGCATTTGTGCCTCGTAGTGAGGATTTTATCATCGTTTCCGCAGATTACTCGCAAGTAGAGCTAAGAATTATGGCAAGTTTTAGCAAAGATGCTGCTATGGTAGAGGCATTCAGGCAAGGCAAGGATATTCATACTGCAACTGCTTCTAAAATTTTTAAAGTGCCTGAAAATGAAGTTAGTAGTGATATGAGGCGCAAGGCAAAAACAGCAAACTTTGGCATTATTTACGGGATTTCTGCCCATGGACTTTCCCAAAGGCTAAATATCCCAAGGAAGGAGGCGGCGCAGATTATTGATGCTTATTTTGCGGAGTTCCCCGCAGTTAAAACTTACATGGACGAGGTAATCCAATTTGCCCAAGAACATGAATATGTGGAAACTATGCTGGGCAGAAGGCGATATTTGAGGGACATCAACTCTCGCAATTTCACCCAAAAATCCTTTGCAGAACGCAACGCCATCAATGCGCCTATTCAAGGCTCGGCGGCGGACATTATCAAATTGGCGATGATACATATTCATCAATGGCTCAAAAGTGAAAAACTCAAATCCAAAATGATAATGCAGGTACACGATGAGTTAGTATTTGATGTTTATTTGCCTGAATATGACCTTATAAGTGTAAAAATCAAAGAACTCATGGAAAATGCTTTTCAGATGGAAGTTCCTTTGGTCGTAGAAGTAGGCAAGGGAGAGAATTGGTTAGAAGCGCATTAGCAAGTAGTTGCACATAGAAGTTTTGTCTTTCCCTAATCCATATATACGTTCATATTTACTTGGCTGAGCAAGTTATTAGTAAAAATAAATACGTAGTCAGAAGTTCCTAATAAATTCCGTAGTTTGACCATATTAGGTTGAATAATCAGTCGATAGCTACTCATTTCGTCATCTCCTTCTATCTGGGTAACGCCTTGAAAAAATCTGTATTTCTCTAATTCTACAAACTTGTCAAAAAATGCCTCTCTGCTCATGCCTATTTTGATTTGATTGCGCATTCCTATTTCATTGTCAGAGATTTGAGCAAAAAAGAGTATTTCACTTCCCAATGACTTATAGATTTTTAGTTTGGTAGTTTGGCAAGAAAAGTGAAAAATTGTGTCTTTGATTTGAGGGTTGTGCGTGTTTTTTACTATTTCTTTAAAAACCTTAAATTTCTTACTCAACTTTGATAAGAGCAAATCTGCAGTTATATTATAGCTAAAAGGGTTTTCATCAAAATCAGAAAGTCTAATCTTAGCAGGTTCTCTTTTGCTATAAGAAGCCGTTGGTGGTCTGTCCTCTAACTGTTTAGTCCCTGAAAAAGAAGCCAAAGGAAATATAAGAATTGGTAAGAATAATGAAATGCAACACCGCATAAATTAAAGGAGTAATTTTTTTGTTTAACGAAAACAAAACAAATTTGATTCAAAATCACGCTACTTTTTTTATGAAATGTTACTCAAAAGCATAGGCTTCTTAGACAAGTACTTAGGGCTTTTAATAGAAGTTTTGCACTTATAAAATATTTTTCAAAGAAAGTAACAATAATTGAATTTGATGTTTGCTTGATAGCTGTTGCCTTAACGGAGATTTTAAAAAATACTTGACGGTATGCCAACCTAAATAAGTATGAGCAGAGCAGATTTTAAGCCAATACTCCGAAAGTACCGAAGCAAAGGTTTCTGCTTGGTACACTTTTGCTTTCTGATTAGCTTTCAGTAGTTTTTGTAGCCAAGCCTCTGCATCAAGCAAAAATTCTTTGGAAGGTTGGAAGGTTTGGTGTGCTATTGCTTGATGCAATTCGTAGTCTTTTTCTTTTATCTCTACGCCTAATTTTGAAATTTGCTGACTAATAATTCGTTTTACGTTTTGCTTCATCTTGTCCTCTTTTACTTTACTAATTCCTTGATTATGGGCTAAGTAGCGGGTTAGAATCTTAGGAAGTATGGCAAAATTTGCTTTCCCTACCAATCTCACCCACAGCTCGTAATCCTCAGCAGGGGCATACGTTCCATCAAAACTTACATTTCTCAAATAATTTTGCATCATTACAGAAGAAAGAGCAAAGCAGTTTTGAAATAATAGCTTGACGGACAAATAGTGAGTAGGCAAAGAAAGGCAAAATGAATTAATGACTTTCCCTTGCTCGTCGACTACCTCCGTCCAAGTTCCTACTAAATCAATCGCTGTATTTTTTTCCAAAAAACTTACCTGTTCTTCTAATCTTATCGGATAGGCATAGTCATCAGCATCTAAAAAAGCGATGTATCGCCCTTGCGCATGTTGTAAACCTAAGTTTCTTGCTCCAGCCGCTCCTATGTTTTGAGGGGTTTGTAAGATTTTGACTCTTTTATCAGTAAAACTGCCCACTTTTTCTACGGTGTTGTCTGTGGAGCAGTCATTAATAACGATGATTTCAAAATCTTGAAAAGTTTGTGCTAAAAGGCTTTCTATTGCTACACTGATGTATTTTTCACTGTTGTAAGCGGGCATGATAATGCTCACTGTCAAATTCTTATCCATGATTCGGGGTATATGTCTTTTGTATTAACGGTTTTGTCAGCGAACCAAGCATCGGGGGCTATGACTATCTTCTGCGGATTGGTATTGAGCCAAGCCGACCACCATGCAAAGGTGCTGTTAGGAATAATGTGATGTTTGCAAAGACTCATTAATTGTAAGTCTTGGTAGTCCAGATTCCCTTCTACAAAGGTACAAGGAAAGGATAACTTGATATGCTCTTTTGCCCAATCAATGACATCTCCAAAAATATAAAAATGTAAGTTTTCCTGCCTTTTTGCTATGCAGTCTATGGCTTTTTGGTAAAAAGGAAAGTCTATGGCGCCATGGAACTTTAACCCTTCCTCATTGATTTTTCCTTCGGCAATACCCAATAAACGCCTTACATGCAAACAAACAGAATTTTTACTTTGGATTGCCTCTGCTAAGCGTAGATTTTTTTCAGGTATGTCTTCCTTAAAGATGAGGTCTTGCCTGATGACACTTTCAATAGATTTGAAATATTTTTCGCTTTGCCAATAGCCCGAAAAGCAGGTAAGAGGTTTGATTTCTTTTGTCAAAATTGCCTCATCAAATTGATAATGCTTTTCGTAGATAAAAACAGGGTTAATACCTTTTAGATGCCTATCTATCCAGTTATGTATTTTATCCCTTCGCCCCAAAGGGTTTTGAAACCTTTGGAGGAGTTGGACTACTTGGCTATCTAAGAGTTTTGCTTGAATATGAAATACATGGAGGCTGTATGTACGCTTGTAAAAATCGTTTTGGAAGCCAGATTCAGCATCTAAAAACAAGGGCAAAGTACTTTTTACAGCTAAGTGCCTACCTAATGCGTACTGAAACAACTGATTCCCTAACCCTCCAAAGAGTTTAATGATTATCATTTTTCTTTTTTACTACTGGCAGTAGGAAGGGTTAAAAACTCCTCGGAGGAGTCTTTGTCTTTTTTTGCTCTGAAACCAAAACCGTTGATATCCAAGCTAATAGATTCGTACTCCAAAGGAATAATTACTTTTCCCTGTTGGTTGATGATGCCGTATTTATCTCCTTTTTTTGCTTTTAACAAGGGTGCGAAAAATTCGTAAGCCTCATGGTTTTTCTTGGATTTTTCTATGAGATATTCCAAACTTTGGTATTCAAAAGGGATAGTTTCTTTTTTGTCCTCGCTGATTGCTCCAAAATATTCTCCTTTTTTGGCAATAGCTATCCCGTGCAGAAAGCTTTGTGCATAGTCGTATTTGATAGCGATTTTTTCTCTGCCTTTTAGGTCTATAAAGCCATATTTCCCTGCTTTTTTCACTAAGGCAAAGCCGTACTGGAAGGGTTGTATATCATCAAATTCTATGGGAATTTCCTCTTTGTCAGTCAGATTCATTAGACCCCACTTGCCGTTCTGTTGGATTTTTAACAAAAGGTGAGTAGTGATTTTATCTTTCTCTTGGATTTCTAACTGTTGGAGAAATGCAATCTTATCGTAGTTAGTAGGGAGGATTTGTTTCTCTACTAACTCTAAAAAGCCGTATTTTCCTTGTTTTCTTACGCAAGCTACTGCGGGAATAGTTTGCTTGCCCTTGTCATTTTTTAGTAAGAAAACATCGTCATAGACAGGGCGAATGAGTATGCCGCCTTGTTTGTCCAACAGTCCATATTTGCCTCCTTGTTTTACTTTGAAAACCTGTTGGCTTCCCTCACAAGTTTCTGATAAATAGGGAATTTCCTCAAAAGCCAAAGCAGTAATAGGGCTACCGTCATAATGGGCGAGAGCGCAAAGTCCTCCTTTTCTTACCCTAAGCACCCCTTCCCAGCGAGGGCAAAGCGAATCCTTTTGGTTATAAAACTCAATTTGGTCGTAGGTAATTGGCACTAAAATTTTACCAGCCTCGCCTATTACTCCTTGAAACTTACCTTGCTGAACGATTTGAATAGTGAGGTCTTTGTCTGCTATGTATAAAGTATCTATGGTTGTAAATCTGCCTGAGATACGATTGTTAGAACTTTGCTTAATGGCATTGGTAGAATAGACAGAATTAAAATCTCCTAAGTTGTCTGCCCGTGTGCTTGGTCTATTGGCTGTATTTTGGGGGGACAGACTGTCTTTGGGGACGTCTAATTTTTGGAGTTCAGACCTTGAAATGACAGTACGTTGAAAACTTCCTTTTTTGGGTTTGTTTTGTCCGAAAGAAGATGAAATGATACAAAAAGAAAATAAGAAAATTAATCGGATAACTCTTTGATTTGGAACAAAATATCTTTTCATGAATTTTAGAATGAATAACAATGAGTACTTTTTTGAAAAAGTTGATACACCTAAAACAATATTTTTAACGTAGAAAAGTGAAATAAGTTATCAGATAAATGCAATAAATTTTCAAATTAATGTTTGATAAACTTGGCAACTGAGGCGTGTTCCGAAGAGATAAAGTGAATGATATAACTTCCTGCGGGCAGGTAATTTATATCTAACTGTATTTGGTTTTCATTGATGGAAACATTCGTTTTTTTATCTACCAATTTGCCAAATTGGTTGTATATTTCTATTTCATAAGTAGAAAAGTTTATTTCGGTGTGTAGTACACAGGTGATGAAGCTTTCCGTAGGATTAGGGAAAATAGAAGCAGCGGAGGGGGATTTTCCACATTCGTTGCGTGCAAAAACCATGGCGGAGTAGTGTGGCTCTTCGTACTCCTCTACGATTTTTAAGCGATAGTAGGAGTGCTTGAAAGGTTCTTTGACATCAAAGCTGTAAATATTTTGTGCTATTTGGTTCATAGCCCTTACTTGTCCGATAGCTTGGAAATCTGTTCCATTAGTGCTTTGTTCAACTTCAAAATATTTGATATGGCTTTCTTGCACCGTTTTCCAAACAAGTTGGGTTTTGCAGTTTTTGCTTATTGCCTCAAAGGAAATTAGGTGAAGGGGTAGAATGGTAATAGTAGCACCCTCTTCCGCCCAAGCGCCGCTAACTCCGCTTAGGTCAAGCCCGCCTGTGGCATTATTCGTAGCTTTGGAGAAAGTGGCAGTATTTTGTAAATCATCATTTACATCTACATCGTTGGCTACTATAGAATATCCATAAACCGCTTGATTATTAGGGATTCCTAAGGCGGCAAAAGAAATAAAAGTGCCTCTTACAGACTGCCCTGTGATATTGGTGGTAGGGGCGGAGTTAGCCATGCCGTCTTTTCTTACTACTAAAAAATCCAAAGAAGTTCCAAGGTTAATACTACTAAAATTTGCAGCAGTAATAGCTATGGCTTGGCTTCCAGCTGTTACTGGGTCTGCATCGTAATAACCTGTGGGTAGATTACTGGAATTAATGCTACTGATTGCCTTTATTTTGCAAGGGTCTCCTGTTCCTCTATCAAAAATGACAAAACCTGCTTTTGTAACATCTACGGCACTCAGTCCGTCTTTAAAAATATAATCTATCCGTTCTACATCATTATTGTTCAGATTTCCATCATTTCTATTAACAAAAACATTATCAGCTCCGCGATTTAATACTGTCCCGCCAAAAAAAGTCGTGGGGTTAATGTTATAAGGAGGATTGAGTACTCTGGTAGTTCCAGAACTACTCACCAATTCATAATAGGAAATTAGCCTATTATTACACCCATCACTTGCTAAACAACATGTATTCATGCCCGGACAACTGGTCGGGGTTTCACGTATAAGATTCACTTGGCTGGGACCTGTAACTCTGTTGTAATTAACCGCACCTATTTGAAAACTTGTTAGATTACGTGTGGTAGTGGCTGTTGTAGCCAAGTTCCCGTATTCTAAAGTATAGGTAGTAGCAGAGGGGTAAGTCATTGTACCTGCACCTGAGATAGAATAAGAAGAAGAAGTACCTGCTTGAGTATTGGTTGTAACCGTAGCAGAAGTAATAGCAGTCTGAGCAAAGAGATGGTCAATAGAAAATGCACAAATACATACCCAATGAAACGATAGGCTCAAGAGTAAATCTTTTTTCATATAAAACAAAATAAAATGATTCATTAGAAATCAAAGCTATAGATGCAGGACTAACGACGTACACTTTCGTATATTACACAAGCAAGAAAATAATAAAAGTGAAGTAAAATATGCGACAAATGTAGTGAAAGCAAAAAGAAAAGCAAAGTAAATTTAGCTAAAATATACTTTTTATTCTCCATGGAGATTGGTTTTGATTGAAAATTAACGTTTATGAGATTAAAAATCTCATAAACATTGGTAAACCAAGTATAATTTATTTTATTTTTAGCGAATAGCTACTTCCGTAATAATTTCTTTATCTTCGTAATATTTTTCTAAGATTTTATCGGAAAGAGAAAGGCGATTTTCTTCAGCAAAATCTTTGATTTGTCTATTGACTTCGGCAGGGTTAGGAGCGACTAACCAATGCGATTTGATAGTAGCACGTATTATTTCGGCAGTAGGGATTTGCTCTATTACAAAATCTTGCAATGGAATCTGTGGAGAGGTATTTACAATCACTCCTACCATACTATTGAGGGTATCCTGTTCGCTATCAGGATTGATGAAGTGATAAACAGCAAAAGTTCCTTTGAGTTGATTGGTTTTTACTAAGTTTGCTATCTCGTCCATGAGTTTTTTAAAATCTTTCTTGCTTCTTTTCCCTGCATATTTTTTCCCAATGAGTAAGTATTCCTCACTTGTGGTTTTCGTGATTTCTATCTTTTCTGCTCCTCCTAAAAATATATAAATACATGCTAAGAAAACTAAGAATATTGAGAAGCCAATGAGGACAATTTTTTGTATTTTTCTCATATATCAGTATAAATTAGACAAGGTTAAATATCATATAAATACTTCATTGCTAATATATTATGCTAATGGATTCAACACAACGCTAAAAACAGTAATAGCATTCATATCTCTGCCATAGTAGAGCTTGTCTAAGGCTTCGTAAATATTCCTTGCCCTAAAATAAGAAGTTTGGAGTTCTTTACTGTCCTTAGCTGTCCATTGGATAGTATAAGAATTTTCCTTTTCTTTGTAAGTTTGCACGTACTCCAGCATTTTTTTCAAGGCATCTATCTTATCTACTCCTACTTCGGAGTGAAACAAAAAAGACTGTGCATGCCTTTTATTCACAGTAATCAGATTCAGTTTGACCTTGCCTGATTCAGTAATGTAGTCAAATATAAGACTTCCTTCTATGCCCAAATACTCTTCAATCTCTTGCTGTATTCGCGCCGCTTCTATGTGCATATCAACCATTTGTATATCAATTTAATACAGTAAATTCACCTTGAATAGAAAAGTAAAGGTACAAAAATTTGACCTATAGGCAAAATTGTTTACTAAATTACTTGGAAACCGTGTGCATAAGGGTCATCATCGTCTATGATGATAGTATTGTAGCCTGTGGTGATTGCCCAGCCTTCTATGCTTGGAATAATGGCAGGCTTGCCTGCTAAGGTAGTTTCTGCTTCTACTTTGCCTATGAATTTTGAACCGATGATACTTTCATGAATGAAAGGCTCGCCTACTTTTAAGCGTCCTTTGGCATACCATTGAGCGAGTCGCGCTGACGTACCCGTACCGCAGGGGGAGCGGTCTATGGCTTTATCTCCATAGAAGACGGCATTTCGTGCTGTGGAGGTTCTGTCTATGGGTTCACCAGTCCAAAGGATATGACTTAGTCCTCTGATGGTTGGATTTTCAGGGTGAACAAAGGTGTAGTTTTTATTGATATTTTCCCTCAATGCCCTGCTCCAAGCGATGAGTTGTTCAGCTTTAAAATTTTGTAAACCACTAAAATTATCCTGCACTTCTACGATAGCATAAAAATTTCCGCCATAGGCTACGTCTATGCTCAGTTTGCCTAAGTCAGGGCATGTAGCTTCTATTCCCTCCGCCGCCAAATAAGAAGCAACATTAGTAATTTTTACTGACTTTACTTTTTTTCCCTCTTGTCGGTAGCTTACTTTGATTTCTCCTGCGGGAACTTCTATGCGGAGTTCTCCCTGTTTTTTAGGAGTTACTAAACCTTGTTCTATCATTACCGTTACCGTTCCGATTGTTCCATGCCCACACATAGGTAAACAACCGCTTGTTTCAATAAACAAAATACCTATGTCATTTTGAGGATTGGAAGGAGGGTAGAGCATACTCCCTGACATCATGTCATGTCCTCTTGGCTCGAACATCAAGCCTTTGCGAATCCAGTCGTATTCTCGGAGAAAATGCTGTCTTTTTTCACTCATGCTTACTCCGTAAAGCATAGGAGCCCCTCCTGCTACTACTCTGACGGGGTTTCCGCAGGTATGTGCATCTATACAAAAAAAAGTTTTAGCTGCCATGCTATTCAAAAAATGAGGTACAAAAAATTGGTTCTAAACAAGATGGTTTGCTAACGTTTATAAAGTTTAAAACCTTATAAACGTTAATTTTCACCGAAAAAAGCGCTGTCCCAATTTATGCCTCTCTCAATGCTCTCCTTAAAATTTTTCCAACATTTGTTTTAGGAAGTTCTTTTCTAAACTCTATGTGCTTGGGCTGTTTGTAGCCTGTAAACTGTTCCTTACAAAATTCCCTTAGTTCCTCTTCGGTCAGAGAATCATCTTTTTTAACGACAAAGATTTTTACAGCTTCCGTAGATTTTTCGTCAGGTACGCCTACAGCGGCTACTTCCAGTACTTTGGGGTGAGTAGCCACTACGTCTTCTATCTCATTGGGATAAACATTGAAGCCTGAAACTAAAATCATGTCTTTTTTTCTATCTACTATCTTGAAGAAACCTCCCTCCATCGCAATTCCAATATCCCCTGTTTTGAGCCAACGCTTTCCGTTCCACTCTGCAATTACTTTGTCTGTTTCATCTGGACGCTCCCAGTATCCTGCCATGATTTGAGGTCCTGCCGCCCAGATTTCTCCTCTTTCCCCGAAAGCGGCTTCTACCCCGTCATCAGTAACGATTTTTATTTCTGTAGAAGGTACAGGTATGCCTATGGTGCCAATTCTCTCTGTTCTATTCAAGGGATTACAACAAAGCACAGGAGAACTCTCAGTCAAACCATAGCCTTCTACCAAAGGAATTCCTGTTACTTTTTTCCATTTTTCTGATACTACAGTTTGGATAGCCATTGCCCCCCCAACTACAAGTTTGAGGTGAGAAAAATTTAACTTAGCAAATTCCGGCTGATTGAGTAAACCGTTAAAAAGTGTATTTACTCCTGTCATTACAGTAAAAGGATACTTTTTCAAATCACCAATAAAGGCTTTCATATCTCTTGGATTGGTAATGAGCAGATTAGAGTTCCCATTGGCAAAGAAAGAAAAGCAATTAACGGATAAAGAAAAGATATGGTACAAAGGCAGCGGAGTTACAATCATTTCCTTGCTTTCTTCCAAAATGGTACTCATCCACGCTTTCATTTGCAAGATGTTAGCAACAATATTGCGATGAGTGAGAATTGCCCCCTTGGAAACACCTGTAGTACCACCAGTATATTGCAAGAACGCCATATCCTTACTGCTTACCTCGGGGCGTGAGTAAGTTAATGATTTGCCTTCGCTAAGGGCGGTGCGGAAAGGGATTGCCTTAGGTAAACTGTAAGCAGGCACCATTTTTTTGACGTATTTTACCACCGAATTGACAAGAATACGCTTAGGCATAGGCATCATATCGCCAATCTCGGTAATAAAGACTGTTTCTATCTTAGTTTTGCGAAGTACCTCTTGAAGTAGATGAGCAAAATTCGCTAAGATAATGATAGCTTTTACCCCTGAATCTTTGAATTGATGCTCCATTTCGCGTGCCGTATAGAGAGGGTTGGTATTGACTACCACCATGCCCGCTCTCAGTGTGCCGAACAAGGCTATCACATACTGTATCAGATTGGGCATCTGAATAGCTACTCTGTCCCCTTGCTTTAAGCCCGTTCTGTTTTGGAGGTAAGCGGCAAATGCCTTAGACATTTCGTCTATTTCTTTGAAAGTAACCTTTACGTCCATGTGAATAAAAGCAATATTATTAGGATATTTTTGTATTGCTTCTTCCAAGACTTCAATAATATTTTTATACGAATCAGGATTGATTTCAGTGGGCGTACCCGCAGGGTAGCTCTCGAACCAAGGGAATTGCTGTGCCATAGAGATAATATTTTTATTTTTAAGTTATTTATCGGTTAATGAATATAGTAAATCTCTTTCAAAAGTTATTCATTGTGTTAATAAAAAATTCAAATTTGTTTCCATTCCCATTCAGAATATTAAATTAGCAAACCAAAATTACTTAGCAATGGTTTAAAAATATTGTAAAAAACTAATACCCTTGATTTTGTAGCATTTTTGGATTAGTGCTTATCTCCTCGGAGGGAATAGGAAAAACAAGGCGATGGCGTTCTCTGAGCTGGGCAGGGGAAGTATTGGAGCGAGGGACATTGCCCAATACAGCTAACGCTCGCCCTGTTCTTACTAAGTCAAACCACTCAAACCCCTCATAACAAAGTTCTAACCGCCTTTCTTTTTCTATTGCCGCTACTAACTGCTCTACCGAATTAGCTGTATTATCTGCCAAGGCATTTACTCGCCCTCTTACTGCATTTAAGTCTGCCCTCGCTCCTGCAAAATTGTTTTGATAGGTTCTGGCTTCAGCCCTATTCAAATAAACCTCTGCCAATCTAATCAAGTGAGCATTTCCACTTTTTTGGGTATATTTATTAGAATACCAAAGACCATTACTGCCTCTTACGAACATTCTTGCTCTCTCGTCGCTGCGGTCTATTTGGTTATAAAATTCTGTATGCGCTGCAATTTCTCCACTGCCTCCCATATTAGACGGTAAATAAAAAGTGCTTAGGGTATTAGTATCTGTATTGTCAAATTGCACTTCAAAAATAGATTCTTTGGTATTTTTATTGGTAAAAACATCTGTATAGGGAAAAACTAAGGTGTATCTTGGATTGGCAATGACAGCATTAGCATATCTTTCAACCTCTGAATAGTTTTTTAAATACAAGTAAAACCTTGACAACAAAGCATATACTACATTTTTATTTGCTTGCCCTGCCAAACTTACCTCTGGTAAGAGTTTGACTGCCTCCGCCCAGTCTTTTTCTACTTGATTATAAGAGGCTTGCAAAGAGCTTCTTTCGTATAAGACTACACTACGCAAAGGTTCTTGGGGCAGGGGAATACCATTTTCTCCTACGACATTGGGTACGCCTCCCCAAATGCGCACTGCATCAAAGAAAAGCAAGCCGCGCAAGAAATAAACTTGTCCTAAAAGATAATTTCTTTGCGATTCTGAAAGGCTAATTTGTGGCACTTTTGCCAAAATATTGTTAGCGATATTCACTCCGCGATAAATAGATGTCCAAATCTCTAACAAGACTACATTGTCCGCATCGGTGGTGTAAGTATCTATTTGACGAAAAGCAGAGTTAGTACCCACGCTTTGGGCAGTAGTTCCTGCTACATCAGCCAGCCTTTGGATACGTCCGCTATATACTTCTTGCACTTGATTGTAAAGACCTGCTAAGGCAGCATTAGCACTTTGCCAATCAGTAATGGCTTTTGCATCACTTACTTGCAAGGCTGGCTCTTTGTCTAACAGATTACAAGCCCACAAGGAAAGCAAAAGCAAGCATATTATTTTTCTCATCATTGCTTCGGCAATAAATTTCTAACTTAAAATATCGTTCCTCTAAGACAAAACTAATAAATTTTATTTCAGAGAATCAATTTTGGCAATAAATAAAATTTAAAACCGTACATAAAAATAATCCTGATTGTATATTACAAATAATGCTAAATAACAATTACAGGTGATAATCTAATCCAATGAACACAGATGCCCTTGGTTAGACTAAAAAAAAACCGATTTATCTGTGGAAACTTGTAAAATAGTTTTTGGCAATGATTTTGTAAATAAAAATGTTTACAAAATCTCTTAAATTTGTGTTAATACTGTTAAAAAGTGGTTTAGCATAGTTTACTTTACATTTGTGTAAGCAATAGAAATGTACACATGACGCACATTTACCATTAAGCATGAGGTATTTAATCATATTTATTTTTTATTTTATTTGCTACCAAGCTCATAGTCAATTATTTACTAACTATAATAGTAGTAACTCTCCTTTACCTTTTGACAAAATAAACTGTATTGCTATAGACCAAGACGGTACCAAATGGATAGGCACAGACAAAGGATTTGCGGCTCTTTTGCCTAATGACGAATGGAAAGTATATAATAATCCTTATACTACAGATACTTTACTCACTAAAATTACGGCTGTAACGGTAGATAAACAAGGAAACAAGTGGCTGGCTTCTTTCAGAGATAAAATTTATTTATTCAAGTTAGATAAGACGGGTAAGTATCTCTTTCACAATGAAATCCCTGTTTTTCAAAATAAAAATTACTACATCAATGATATTGCTATAGACCATGTTGGGAATAAGTGGCTGGCTACTAAAGCGGGTGGAGTGTGGAAAATAGATACACAAGGCAAGTGGTTTTGCTATGACCAAAGCATTGTCTTAGAGTTTATGACTGATGAAATCAATGCTATAGCCGTAGATGAACGCAACGAGGTCTGGGTAGCTTCCGCCGCAGGGCTTTGGAGTACTAAAGACGGCAAAGAATGGCAACCTTATGACATTTTTGACAATATCACTACGGTAGAAGTAGGGGATAAGGGACAGGTGTGCATAGGTGTTTCTGATAAAAAAGGAAGACAAAAGCTCTATTGCAACGATGTGCTTTTCAAACTTGCCAAAGATGTAACAAGCAATAAGTATTTTAAAATCAAAGATTTAACTATTGATAAAGAGGGTATCGTCTGGGCAGTAGGCACAGGGATAGCACGCTATCAAAAAGATGAAAGAGCCTTGTTCGACTTAAACACTTCGGGCTTTACAAGTAATTTAGCAACTTGCGTAGAATTTGAAGATGGCAAAGGAGTTTTGTGGATAGGTACAGCTGACCAAGGGCTTTTTAGGTTAGGCGTGTACGAAAAAAAACAAGAAGTACAAGCGGATAGCTTGTCCGGCAGACCTCCTCAAATAGTGTTAAATTCAAATAAAGGAGGGAACTTAAATCTTAGCCAAGTAGAGGTAAAGCAAACAGAAATTAAAATACCAGAGGAAATAGAAGAAGTCGAGACAGTTCCCTATGAAACAATAGCGCAAACTACACCTCCGCCAAGTAGTTCAGAAGATTCTTTGGCTGATGCCAATGCTACGGTCGTGTTAGCTAATAAGACAATTAGGAAAGGAGAAATTATTAATTTGGAGAATATACAGTTCAAGAAAGCAAGTTACGAACTTTCCAGTACAGAAGGAGTAGAAACTTTGTTGATGTTTATGAAAGAAAATCCAGAAGTACACATAGAACTTGCAGGACATACAGAGAAAAACCCTGATAAAGACCACCCCGACTATAAAAGACTGAGCAAACTCTATTTAGAACTTTCACAAAAAAGAGTAGAAACCGTAGCTAAGTATCTAATAAACAGAGGAATAAGCCCAGAGCGTATCATTACCAAAGCTTATGGTGGTGAAAAACCTTTATTCAATTACTCTACGGAAAGAAATAGACGCGTAGAAATGCGCATCATTAAAATTAAGTAAGAAGAAAAGCAAAGGAACTACTCTATATGTATCAATCTCCTCAGCAAGCATATTGGCAAGGACGCACCGATGGCACAGAAGCCTCAGTATTGCGTTGGCATCAAAGCATTCAGTTTCTTCATCTAAGAGGTAACTTACCGCCCACAGAGCAAAATTATGCAGTAGCTATTTTAGGGTTTTGTTCTGATGAGGGCGTTCGCCGTAACAAGGGGCGAATAGGGGCTTTTCATGCACCTGAGGTGTTGAGAAAAGTAATTTCCAATTTTCCTACTCAATCTCAAAAGACTCATTTGGCAATTTATGATGCGGGCGATTGCATTTGTATAGACCAGCATTTAGAACAAGCACAAGAAAAATTAGCGGAGAAAGTAGCACTTCTGCTACAAGCCAACTATTACCCTATGCTCTTAGGCGGAGGACATGAAATCACTTATGGACATTTTCAAGGCATAAGAAAAGCCTTTCCTCCTGCTAAAATTGGTATTATCAACTTTGATGCTCATTTTGACATTAGACCTGTGGAATCCCAAACAGGAGCAACTTCTGGCACAGGTTTTTGGCAAATTGCCCAAGAGGAGCAGGATTTTCACTATCTCGCATTAGGAATCCAAGAAAATAGCAATACGCAATACCTTTTTGACCTTGCCGAGCAGTACGGAGTAGAATATGTCTTGGGCAGTAGCTTTAATTACGATGAGCGTCAAGTAGTTCTTCAGAAAATCCAAAACTTTATTAGCAAGGTGGATATTTTTTATCTAACTATTTGTTTAGATGTATTTGCCGCTCCCTTTGCGCCTGCGGTAAGTGCTTTGGCTTACAATGGGATTGCTCCTGATAAGATTTTCCAAGATTTTTTTAAGTATATTTTAGCATCTCCTAAACTCAAAAGTATGGACATTGCAGAGTTAAATCCAACTTTGGATATTGACGGTCGTACTGCTCGCTTAGCGGCAAGTTTTATTTTTGAATATGTAAAAAGTAGAAGAGGAAGCAAGGAAAATCTTTTGTTTTAAAAATGTATCCCTTACTTTTGCAAGCAAGGTATGGAAGGACAAATTTTGTATGTTAGTCCCTCTATAAGTTTTGTAGAGGATAAAAAATAAACAACTAATTGATTATGGAACTTTTAAAAGGAAAAAACGCACTTATTACAGGAGCATCTAAGGGAATCGGGAGAGCCATTGCTTTGCGGTTTGCTCAGGAAGGGGCAAACGTAGGATTCACTTATTTGTCGAGTGTGGAGCAGGGAGAGGCTCTGGTCAAAGAGTTAGAAGGTTTAGGTATCAAAGCAAAAGGCTATCGCTCAGATGCCTCCGACCATGTAGCCGCAGAGAAACTTATGCAAGATTTTATCGCTGATTTTGGCACGATTGATATTCTGGTCAATAACGCAGGCATTACCAAAGACGGCTTGCTAATGCGAATGAGTGAGGAACAATGGGACGGAGTCATCAACGTAAATCTCAAATCTGTGTTTAACCTTACTAAAGCGGCAACAAAGTTTTTTATGAAGCAAAAATATGGGAGCATTATCAATATGACCTCAGTAGTAGGCATCAAAGGCAATGCAGGACAAGCAAACTATGCTGCCTCGAAAGCGGGTATTGTAGGTTTTACCAAATCTGTCGCCCTCGAGCTTGGCTCTCGCAATATTCGCTGCAACGCCATCGCTCCGGGATTCATAGAAACTGAAATGACCGCAAAGTTAGATGAAAAGGTAGTTGCAGAATGGAGAAATGCTATCCCTTTGAAGCGTGGAGGACAGCCCGAAGAGGTAGCTAACGCTTGTGTATTTTTGGGTTCTGATTTGTCTGCTTATGTTACAGGACAAGTCATCCAAGTAGATGGCGGAATGCTTACCTAATATGCGCAAATCTTATAGGTCGTTTTGCAGACCTATAAGGTTTAACTTTTCTGCAAAAATTATGTATATATCTCCGTTGCTATGAATACTTTAGAAAAAATTATTCAATCTAAACACAAAGAAGTTGCCCTAAGAAAAGAACTATTCCCTATCAAAAAATTAGAAAAATCACCTTTGTTTGAAAGGGCAACTCTCTCGGTGAAAAATGCTTTAAAAAATACCAACAAAGGCATCATTGCCGAATTTAAACGTCAATCGCCTTCCAAAGGTATTCTCAATGACAAAGTGAGTATAGAAGAAGTTACCAAAGGATACGCAGAGGCAGGGGCATTAGGGATTTCTGTTTTAACGGATACTGAATACTTTGGGGGGAAAAGCGAAGACTTAACCCAAGCACGCCACGCAGTAGATGTTCCGATTTTGAGAAAAGATTTTACCATAGACGAATACCAAATCATAGAAGCCAAAGCCATAGGAGCAGATTTTATTTTGCTCATTGCTGCCGCTTTGAATCCAAAGCAAATCAAACAGTTGGCAGAGTTTGCACATTCTATCCATTTAGAAGTATTGATGGAAGTACATGATTTGGTGGAGTTGCAGACTTCGCTCAATTATCACTTAGACTTGGTAGGGGTAAACAATAGAAATCTCAAAAATTTTGAAGTTTCTATCAATACTTCCAAAGAATTAGCTGAGCATATCCCATCGGAATTTATCAAAATCTCCGAAAGTGGCATTAGCAAAGTAGAGAATATCAAAATCCTACAAGAATACGGTTATCAAGGATTTTTAATAGGAGAAAATTTTATGAAAACAGAAAATCCTGCACTGGCTTGTAAAGAGTTTATCGCTCAGTTGTAAGTAGGTATTTTTCTTATACGTCAAGCAAAATGGTCTGCGGACATTTACAAGGTTTAGTAATTTATTTACATGTGCATTAACTTTAACACTTCCCTATTAGTAGATATAATATGTTCTATATCCGCATCAGAAAGAGCATTGGATACAAAAAGGCTCTCAAATTGGGACGGAGCTAAATATACTCCTCTTTGCAACATTTCTCTAAAATACTTTCCAAAAAAGGCTAAGTTGCTACTTTTAGCCGTGGCAAAGTCATACACTTCCTGTTCGGTAAAAAATAAAGTAAACATGGAGCCTACTTGATTAATAGTATAGTTAAGACTTAACTCTTTGAGTACGCTCTTGATACCATTGACTATTTGCGAAGTAATTGTTTCTAATTGAGCATAAATTTGAGGATTTTCGTTAAGCATTTTTAACATAGCCAACCCTGCGGACATAGCAATAGGATTCCCTGAGAGCGTACCTGCTTGATATACTTTTCCTAAGGGAGCAACCCAATCCATAATTTCTTTTTTTCCGCCGTAAGCCCCTACAGGTAGTCCGCCTCCGATAATTTTTCCCAAAGTAGTCAAGTCGGGTTTTATCCCAAACCGCTCCTGCGCTCCTCCTTTTGCTAACCTGAACCCTGTCATTACCTCGTCAAAAATCAATACGATGCCGTTTTGTGTGCATAAATCTCTTAATCCTTGCAAAAAACCCTCTTTGGGTGGTACGCAACCCATGTTACCAACTACGGGTTCTACGATGATAGCCGCTATCTGATGAGGATTAGCCGCTATCAAGGTTTTGACTGCTTCAATATCATTAAAAGGTGCAGTCAAGGTATCTGAGGCTACCCCATTAGTAACTCCCGCACTATCAGGCACTCCCATAGTAACTGCTCCACTACCTGCCGCTATTAGAAAAGCATCTCCGTGACCGTGATAACAGCCCTCAAATTTGAGGATTTTAGGTCTGCCTGTGTAACCTCTTGCTACGCGAATAGCTGACATACATGCCTCTGTGCCAGAGTTCACCATGCGAACTTTCTCAATGGAGGGAATCATTTGTGTAATCAACTCAGCTATCTCTACTTCTTTGACAGTAGGGGCGCCAAAAGAAAAGGAATTTTTAGTAGCTTGAAGGATTGCCTCCTCTATGACAGGGTGAGCATGTCCTAAAATCATAGGACCCCAAGAGTTGATGAGTTCTATGTACTGGTTGCCGTCTTCGTCAAAAATATATGCTCCCTTAGCAGATTTGATGAAAATAGGATTCCCTCCTACTGCTTTAAAAGCACGCACGGGAGAGTTCACTCCACCGGGAATAAAGTTTTTAGCTCTTTCAAAAAGAGATTGACTTTGGGTAGTAGTAGTTTTTATGCCTAACATGTACTTTTGGTTTGGTATCTTACAAAAATACGATTTATTTCTGAGAAGAAAGAAAATATTTGCTCTGCGCTATCTAATATTCTAAGAAATAGTAGGTAGGTAGCACTGCACTGCCCTCTCAGCATAGTTAAACCTGTGAACAACTATGCTTTTTGCATCATCTTTACAAAGTCGTCAAATAAATATCGGGAATCATGAGGTCCGGGAGCCGCTTCTGGGTGGTATTGGACTGAAAAAGCCTTTTTATTTTTCAGTTTTATACCTTCTACTGTATGGTCGTTGAGATTGACGTGAGTTAATATTACTTCGTTATTTTTTTGTACCTCTTCCATACTTACGCTAAAGCCGTGATTCTGCGAGGTAATTTCACATTTGCCGGTAATTAGATTTTTAACAGGGTGGTTCAACCCTCTATGACCGTGGTGCATTTTAAAAGTAGGAATACCACAAGCCAAAGCTAAAAGTTGATGCCCTAAACAAATACCAAAAAGGGGAAGATTGGCTTCAAGCATTTGCTTTACAGTTTCTATGGCGTAAGTCATTACGGCGGGGTCGCCAGGACCATTAGAGATAAAAAATCCATCAGGATTCCACTCCATTATTTCCCTAAAAGAAGTACGAGCAGGAAAAACCTTACAATAGCAAGCATGACTTGTTAGCTGTTTCAAGATATTTGTTTTAACGCCGTAATCCATGACTGCTACCTTGAAAGAAGCATCTGGGTTGCCTACATAATAGGGTTCTTTGGTACTTACCTTACTTGCTAATTCCAAACCATTCATATTCGGGATTTCTGCTAATACAGAACGCAAAGTTTGGGGGTCGGTATATTCTGTAGAAATGACAGCATTCATTGCTCCTTTGCTTCTCACATGCCTTACCAAAGCACGCGTATCTAAGTTGCTAATTCCAATAATGCCTGCGCTTTCCAAATATTTTTGTAAAGATTGGTGTGCGCGATTTCTCGAATAGACCTCAGAAAAAGTCTTGACAATCAAGCCACTTATTTTTACACTTGCAGATTCCACTTCTTCTGGAATTGTACCATAGTTCCCAATATGGGCAGTAGTATTCAGCACTATTTGTCCAAAGTAGGAAGGGTCAGTATAGATTTCTTGATAGCCCGTCATACCCGTATTGAAGCACAATTCTCCTCCAGTTGTGCCTGTTTTTCCTATGGACAAGCCTTTAAAGAATGTTCCATCTTCGAGTAATAAAACAGCTTCTTTGCGTGGAATGTAAGTCATGTTTGTTGCTAAATTTTAATTTTTTTAGTAAAAAACGTAGATGTTTATTCAAAATTTGGCAAAGTTACTGCTTTTAATTATAAAAATTCAATAAAGGAAGATTGTTATGCAAAAATTTTACACATTATTGCCAAATCTAAAACAACTTATCTCATCGCTTTATTAATTTTATCAAATAAAGTAGGTTCAATATTCATCAAACGACAAAATTATGGAAACAAAATTAAAGACAAATATCAAGTGCATGGGTTGCGTAGCACAGGTTACGCCTTTTTTGAATGCAGAAACAACTATTCAGTCTTGGCAGGTAGATATTCAACATCCTGATAAGGTGCTGACTGTGAAAGGCAACATCAATGAAAAGCAACTTATTGAATTAGTGGAGAAGGCAGGTTTTAAAGCACAAGCAATTTGATAGATGTAATGTTACAATTGCACTATTTTAAATTTCACAAAAAAACGAGTTAAACATAAAGCCTAACTCGTTTTTTTTGTTGCTTACTTATTAATAGCCTGGGTTTTGGTCTTTTTGCTCTACCCTGCTATTATTATCTATCTCTTGCTGAGGAATAGGTAACAATTCGTGCTTGTTTCTTTGGAAATAAGATAGAGGCTCGCGAGTAAGTTTAT
>Ga0272446_1000684_pt1 | contig 52051 bp, 38 predicted proteins | sample YNPCB0061_FD_194587 | JGI IMG/M metagenome (GOLD analysis project Ga0272446, IMG submission 194587) | Hot spring microbial mat communities from Yellowstone National Park, WY, United States - YNP-CB-006-1 | ecosystem: Environmental > Aquatic > Thermal springs > Hot (42-90C) > Sediment | place... | reverse complement strand
GGGCTACGCCCTCACGCAGGGGCATGGGGGAACCGGGTTTCCCCATCTTCCCCCACCTGGTGGGCGGGTGTGGGCGGGCTACGCCCTCACGCAGGGGCATGGGGGAACCGGGTTTCCCCATCTTCCCCCACCTGGTGGGCGGGTGTGGGCGGGCGTAGCCCGCGAGCAGGGGGATGGGGACACCGGGTTTCCCCATCTTCCCCCACCTGGTGGGCGGGTGTGGGCGGGCGTAGCCCACGAGCAGGGGGATGGGGACACCTGGTTTCCCCATCTTCCCCCACCCGGTGGGAGGGTGTGGGAGGACGCAGCCCTCCCAAGAATAACTTCACTTTCATCATGTTCGTGTGCGGCGGAGCCGCATGGACGGCTGAAACCTTGTGGAAGAGAGAACCGACTACCGTGAGCGAACCCGCACCTCAGTTGTACCTGCGCACTCCCGCCATAGACGCCGATGGGCAGCAGATCGCCTTTGTCTATGCCGGCGACATCTGGCTGGCGAGGGCCGAGGGCGGCCCCGCCGAGCGGATCACGGCCCACCAGGCCTACCATTACGCGCCCCGCTTCAGCCCCGATGGCGCCAGTATCGCTTTTACGTCGGGACGAAGCGGTTGGGGCGACATCTATGTGCTGCCGCTCAGCGGCGGCCCCGTCCGGCAGGTAACTTTCCACGACGCCTTCTGCCACGTCGAGGACTGGGCGCCTGATGGCCGGAGCATCTACTTTACCTCGGATCGCGAGCGGATCGGCCCTGATATCTACCAGGTCGGCCTGGAGGGGGCCACGCCAGCGCTGGTATACAGCGAACCCTATGAGCATCTGGGACACGTGAGCGTATCTCCCGATGGGGAGTGGCTGGCCTTTGTCAATACGCGCGAACGCTGGTGGCGGCGCGGCCCGAACCCTTTCGCCCCCGATGAGATCTGGATTGGGCCATCAACGCCCGACTACGCGGCCCTGCGCAAAATCGCCGGCCCCGGCAGCGCCAATGGCCATCCGGCGATCGCCGCCCCCTACGCCGGGCGCAACACCACGCCCCTCTGGGCCCCCGATGGTCGCGGGCTGTACTTCCTCAGCGACCGTGACGGGGTTGAGAACATCTGGTACGTGCCGCTGGACGGGGGTGAACCGCGCCAGGTTACTCGCTTCACCGACGGGCGGGTGTGCTTCCCGGCGATCGCCCGGCGGAGCGGGCTGATCGTCTTTGAGCGCGACTGGCGCCTCTGGCGGCTTGATCCGCTGTCGGGCGCGTGCGAGCCGATTGACGTGCGGGTGCGCGCCGATACCAAGCATACTCCCGTGCGGGTGGAGAGCTGGTCGCGCGGGTTCTCCGAGTTGCGCCTCAGCCCCGATGGCAAGAAAATCGCCTTCGTGGCCCGTGGCGAGATTTTCGCCGACTTCGCCGATAAGGAGACCGACCGCGACCTCCGCCAGGGGCCCTCGTTTCGGGTTACCGATACCCAGGCCCGCGAGAGGCAGATTGCCTGGACCCCCGACAGCAACAGTCTGATCTACGTCTCCGATCGCCATGGCGAGGACGAACTGTACCGCTACGACTTCGTCACCCGCCAGGAGACGCGCCTGACGCACGATCTGACGCCCAGGCGCCTGCCCCGCGTCGCGCCCAATGGCAAAGCGGTGGCCTACATCAGCGGCCACGAGGCCCTGTGCGTGCTCGACCTGGCCAGCGGCGAGCGCCGGGAGTTGTGCCGGGCGCGCTTCGTGTTCGCCAGCGATCTGGCATGGTCGCCCGACTCGCACTGGATCGCCTTCCTGGCCCAGGATGAGCGGTACTTCAGCAATGTCTGCGTGATCCCCGCCGCGGGCGGCGAGGCGCGCCAGGTCAGCTTTCTCAGCAACGTCGGCGGCGGCGATCTGCTCTGGGCGCCGAATGGCCAGTTCATCGTCTTTACCACCGAACAGTACCGCGCCGAGACCCAGATCGTGCGGGTGGATCTGCGTCCGCAGCGGCCGGTCTTTCGCGAGGCCGAGTTCGAGCGGCTCTTCGAACGGCCAAACGCCGGCGAACGGGCGGGCGCGGCGGGAGCGCCCGCAGCCGAACGCCGTCAGCCTGAGACGGAGCAGGGTGCGACGGGCGATCAGCCGTCCGATGCCGCGGCATCGGCCAGGGCAACTCCTGATGCTGGCGAACCATCCGCTGATCCCGGGGTTGCGCCCCTGGAGATCGACTTCGAAGGCATCGAACGGCGGCTGCGCTTCCTCACGCCGTTGCAGATGAACGCCAGCGCCGAGGCGATCAGCCCCGACAGCAAGGACCTGCTGCTGCTCGCCACCGTCGCCGAAAAGGTCAATGTCTGGACCTTGCCCCTCGATGAGCCGCGCGCCGACCAGGCCCCGCGGCAGTTGACCGCGACCGATGGCGGCAAGCACGCCCTGCAGTTCACGCCCGATGGCAAGGCGTTTTTCTACCTCGATGACGGCTACATCACCATGCGTAAGTTCCCCGGTGGCAATGACCCTGTTCGCGTCAATGTGCGCGGTGACGTGAACGTTGATTTTCACCGCGAGAAGTGGCAGGTCTTCGGTGAAGCCTGGCGCGCCTTGCGCGACAGTTTCTATGACCCGACCTTTCGCGGCCAGGACTGGACGCGGGTGCGCGACCGCTTTGCGCCGCTGGTCGCCGGCGCGCAGACGACCGGCGAGTTGCACACGGTGATCGATCTGATGGTCGGCGAGTTGCGCGCCTCGCACCTCGGCAGCTTCTTCAACGGCGGGACGGGCAGCGATGGCTACATCGGCATCATCTTCGACGCGGCTGAGCAACGCGCCACCGGGCGGTTGCGCGTCGCCCGGCTCGTGCCCGATGGCCCCGCGGCCCAGGCTGAACACCCTCCGCGCCCCGGCGAGTACCTGCGCGCGGTTGATGGGGTTCCTCTCGGACCGGAAACAAGCCTGGATCAACTCTTGCGCCGCAGCGCGGGGCGTCGTGTGCGCCTGACCTTCGCCGACACGCCCGATGGCGACCCGGGGCGCGATGTAGCGTTGCGCCCGGTCGATGGCGATGACTACGAGCGCCTGCGCTACCGCGACTGGGTGATCTCGAATGAGCAGTACGTGCACCGGATGAGTAATGGCCGCCTGGGGTATGTGCACATCGAAGCGATGAGCTACGCGGCTTACCAGCAGTTCCTGGCCGATCTCGATGCCGAGACCTACAGCAAGGAAGGCGTCATCATTGATGTGCGCTACAATACGGGCGGTCACACCGCCACCTTTGTGCTCGATGTCCTGATGCGGCGTTCCACGGTGCTCAGCGGCTTTCGCGAGCGCACCGGCGCCGATGCCAGCCATCTGGCGGGCAACCGGGTGCTCAACAAGCCGACGGTGCTGGTCACTAACGAACGTTCGGCGAGCAACACCGAGATGTTCAGCGAAAGCTACCGCCGGCTGGGGCTGGGCAAGGTCGTCGGTCGTCCCACTGCCGGGGCGGTCATCTGGACATACAGCATCCGGCTGCTGGACGGGGTCTGGTTTCGCCTGCCGCGCCTGTATGTCGTGACCCCTGAGGGAGAGGAGCTCGAGGGGCGCGGGCGACCGGTTGATGTGGAGGTTGAGCGTCCGCTGGGCGAATGGGCGCTGGGCCGCGACCGCCAGCTCGATGCGGCAATAGCTGTGCTGCTAACGTGAAAATGGGGGAACCAGGTTCCCGCATACCCCCGTTTTCATTGGGCGGTGTGCCGCCCGGCGGCATGGACGGCTAACGTGAACATAGGCTCTCGAAGAGGGGTGTGGGGAAACCGGGTTTCCCCACGCCCCCGCCCCGCTGGGGGATGGGGAAACCGGGTTTCCCCATCCCCCTGCCCGCGGGAGGGTCTGGGAGGGCTGCGCCCTCCCAGGAACAACCCTATGTTCATTGCGGCGTTGTGTGGCGGAGTCGCATGGAGGGCTGGAGTAGGACCATTCTCAAGGAGAAGCGCTCGTGCGTCCCCTGGTGCTTGTTGCGACCCTGTTAGGGGTCGTTGCCTTGTTCAGCATCCGTCCGTCGTCGGCACTGTTCGCGCAGGGTTCGCCCGTTCTGATCGCCGAGAACCTGCTGCCGCGCTCGAATGATGTCAAACGCCCCCATGTGGATACGCTTCCGGCTTCGGGGCAGCCGCACACCGTGCTGGTGAGCGGCGTCGCCGAACGTTCCGAGGCGCGTCTCTGGGCGAAGCCCGACGGTGTTCCTCAATTCCCCAATCCGCAGCCCATTGGCCTCGCCGAGGGTCAGCCGGACAACACCACCACCTCGGTCTTCGTCGCGCCGGATCGGACGATCTACTACGCCTGGGTCAACGCCAATGCCAATCAGATCTTTCTGCGCGTGAGACGCCCCGGCGACGCGGATTTCGGCCCGCCGCAACTGATCGTTAGCACCCCTGCCTTTCCGAACGACGTGGAGGTGGGGGCCAACGAAGATGGGGTCTTCGTCTTCTGGCGGCTGGCCGATGGGGTGATCCAGTACCGCCGTTCGCAGGACGGGGTCTCCTGGCCCGATCCCCCGGTGCGCCTGATGCCCGGCGTGGCCCTGCGCCGCATGGATGTCGCTGCGGGCCCGGGCCGCCAGTTGATCATCGGCTACACGAAACCGCTCGACGATGCGCTGCAGACCTATGTCTCGATCTGGAACCGGGACACGGGCGCCTTCTTCGAGGAACGCATCCCCACGGTGACCGATCGGCCCTTCGCCGATCCGCAGGTGGCGCTTAACCCGAATGGGGGCTACTTTGTGGCCCTGCGGAGCGACGACGGCGTGCTCGGCGGCGCGTGGTTCTCCGAACGCCCCGCCAGGGGCGCCTGGTCGCAACCCGGGCGTCTGGTGAGAGGCAGGGTCAGTTCGATTGCGGTGGACGTGGATGTGTTCGGCAATGTGCACATGGCCTGGATCGGCGACGCGACCGGCACGCCCGATCTGTTCTACGCTTTCCGGCGGACGGGCGGCTCATTCGAGGGGCCGCTGCTGGTGCGGAGCGGCGCGCTGCCGATCTTCAATTTGCAGCTTGCCGCCAATGTGCGCGACCAGAGCTATGCCCATATCGTGGCCGAACGCTTCACCGGCGGCGGCTTGCGGGGCCAATATTACCTCTTCGGCGCGCCGGTGACGCCGGTCAACGCGGCCGGCATAGCCATCGAAGGCGGGGCGACATTTACCAACCGGCCCGTCGTCGCTGTCACGTTCGCCGGGCTTCAGGGCAACCCGGATGAAGTGCGCTGGCGCTGGGGCGCGCCTCCCACTGACCAGGAGAACGACTCGGGCGGCTACCGCCCCCTGACCAACCCTCTCAGCGTGCCCGCGCCGCCCCTGCCCATTCCGACGCGCTGCACGCCGACAGTTCTATACACCCAGGTGCGAGCGCGCAGTGTGTTCCAGCTCGAGCCCAACAGCGACGAGATCACCTTTGACCGTGCCGTTCAGACGGCAGTAGCGGTAGTCAGCCCGGTTGAGGGTTTTGACCCGGCCTACACCAATCAGCCGGCAGCGACGATAGCGCTCAACAATGCCGCCGAGTGTTCCGGGCTGGTCGCCGCGCTGGTGAGCGGGCCGTTGAACGTTCCAGGCGGGGTGTTGCCGCTGGAGGTGGCCGGGAGGCCGGCACTGGAGGTGACCGTCGGGCTGACGGGCGATCCCGGCCCGAAGACCCTGCGCTTTGCGTTCACCGATGGGGTGGGCAACGGTCTGGAAACCGAGCGAACCATCGTGTACGATCCGGTTCGTCCGGTCTTTGACCCGGGCGCGGCCACTCTGGCGCTGGCGCCCAATCCCCAGGGCACGAGCGTGTTAGAGTTGGTTCTCGACAACGCTGCCGCGGGGGACGATGCGCGGCTCTTTGGGATCGTGGTGCGCCCGGAGTTGACCCCTGCCGGTGGCGGGGCGCCGGTAGCGGGGCGCCCCCTGGTGCTGCCCTTCGGGGCGATGAGCGAGGTGACCGCGCGCGATGGCCGTCTGCGCCTGCGCGCCACAATCAATCTGGCAAGGTCCTTCGCCCCTTCCCAGCTCGCGCCCGGCGTCTATCGCCTGGTGGTCACCTTCGCCGACGCCGCGGGCAATGAGAGCCTGGCGAACGTGGTTGGCAGTGTGAACCTGGAACGGATCACCTTCCCCGTCCTCCAGCCGCTCGTGCGTCGCTGAGGGCGGGAGGCGCCCGGGGGCGTGGGAAAGCTGGTTTCCCCACCCGCGGGTGGGGGTATGGGGAAACCAGCTTTCCCCATGCCCCTGCTCGCGGGCTGCGCCTCCCAAACCCCTACGGGCGGGGGCGTGGGGAAACCCGGTTTCTCCATACCCCTGCGCGCGGGCTGCGCCCTCCCACACCCTCCCACCGGGTGGGGAGATGGGGAAACCCGGTTTCCCCAGCCCCTGCTTGAGGGCTGCGCCCTCCCAAACCCCTACGGGCGGGGACGTGGGGAAACCCGGTTTCTCCATACCCCTGCGCGCGGGCTGCGCCCTCCCACACCCTCCCACCGGGTGGGGGGATGGGGAAACCCGGTTTCCCCATGCTCCTGCTCGCGGGCTGCGCCTCCCAAACCCCTACGGGCGGGGGTATGGGGAAACCTGGTTTCCCCATACCCCTGCTTGAGGGCCTGGCCCTCCCAGCCCCTTCCCGCTACGCGATAGATCCGCACCCCGGCGGTCCGAAACGCCACGGGCAGGTTGGCGGCAAAGAGTTGTTCGCTGGCCGCCCCGTACAACCCGCGCTCGATTGGCCCGAAGTAGACATACGTGATCTGGTGCTGGCGCAGCAAGGCCAGGGCGGTCGCGAAATCGCCCGCGCCGTAGATCGCCGGAATGTCACGTTCGCGGCGGGCCATCTCGGCCATCTGATCGGGGCGGCCGCTGCGCCACACGCGCTCGTGGCCGTCGAGCCAGCCCAGCAGGGTCTGCGCGCCGCTAAGGGCGCCCACCCGGCTCACCCGTTCATAGTCGCAGTTGCAGAACCCGGTGAGCACCCGTTCTTCGGGGGCCACATTGGCGGCCAGCCAGCGAATGGCCGCCAGGTCGTCCGGCGCCTCGCGGGCCAGAAAGGCCAGCCCATCGAAGGTGCGCTCACCCGGACGCCACGGTTCGGCCCGGAGCAGCCCGATGGGGTAGACCAGCGCCCCCGCCAGCAACGCCGCCGCGGGCAGGCTCCAGAGCAGATCGCGGCGGCGGCGCGGCCCCACCCGGAGGATGCGCCAGACGGCGTAGGCGGCCACCATGCTCCAGATCAGCCAGCCCTGGTAGAAGAACTTGAAGATGGTGATCATCCGGCTCATCTCGCCCTCCAGATGGTCGCGGATGAACACCAGCTCGGGCGTGAGGAGCGCCAGCGCGCCCACGGCGCCCGCCCAGCCGGCGAGGGCCGCGGCGGGGTAGCGTGCCTGCCACGCTCCGCGGGCCAGCAGGATGGCCAGGGGCAACAAGAAGAGCAGCGGGAAGCCGGCCAGCATACCGGCCACCAGGCTGAGCGGCAGCAGCGCAAGCAGCGTCCGTCCCCATGGCCCTGTGATGCTCTGCCGGAGCGCCAGGCGGAGGATGGGCAGGAGGAACAGGCCGAACATCCCCAGGAAGCTGTGCAGCGGCGTGCGGTTCTGGGCCAGGCCAAAGGCGCCGGCGAAGCGCCCGATCAGCGGGATACCGGCGACCGGGGCGCCCGTGGCCGCGCCGGCGGGCGGGGTGAAGGTGAGCGCGAAGGGCAACGCGGCGAGAACGGCGCCCGTCGCCAGTGCGGCCATCCCCGGCAGCGCGCGTCGCCAGTCGAGGCCGCCCGCGCCTCGCCAGCCGAGCAGCAAGGCGCCCGCGCAGATCGCCCCGTAGGCCGGCGCGTCCCAGGCATTCAGGCTGTAGAGCGCTCCCACGACGACGCCGGCGCAGGCCGCGAGCGCAATCGGCGCGCCGCCCGTGGCCAGGGCCAGGGCCAGGGTCAGGGCCAGGAGGTTCACCGGCATGGCCAGCACATGGGGATGCAGGTCGCCCAGGTAGAGACTGAACGCCGGAAACTCGGTGATCGCGTAGCGCCGCTCCACGCTCCCGTCGGGCAGGCGCACGTCGTCGTAGACTGCGCGTGAAGGCCGGAACCAGTCGAACGCGGCGGGCGCGGACGGCTGGATGGCGTCGAACCCCGGCCCGTCCCAACCGGGCGGCACGGGCCGGCTCAGGCGCAGGGTTTCGGCGCCGCCGAGGCGCTGGACGAGCGCCTCGGCGAGTTGCCCGGCGTCGAGGGCGCGGGCCAGGTGCGAGCCGGTAAGGAGGTGCAGCGCGGCGGCTTGATTGCCCGCTGCCAGGGTCAGCATCACGGCGAGCAGCGCCAGGCCGAACGCGCCGCGCCCGCGGGCCGCTGGCGTCAGCGCCGCCAGGGCCACGGCCAGGTAGGCCACGCCGGTGAGGGTCAGGGCCACAATCAGGGCGAAGCCCAGATTGAAGGCGAAGGCGGCTTCCGTGGCGGTGCCAAGCGCGAGGGCGGCCACGCTCACATAGCCGAAGTAGTAGTAATTGATCCCAAAGCCGGCGAACCAGGGGTCCAGTGGTGGAAAGTGGTCATAGCGCAGCACAGCGTTGAGGATGGCCATCTCCATGGGCTTCTCGGTGCCGGTGAGCGCCGGGCCGACCGCGCCGTGCCAGCGCAGCAGGGCGCCCGCGAAGAGCCCCGCCGCGAAGAGGAGTTCCCAGCCCGCCAGGGCGCGCCAGGCCAGCCGCGGGGGCGGCGGGTGGCCTGCGCGGCTGGCCCAGGCCCAGCCGCCCCAGCCGCCCAGCAGCAGGCCGAGCCACAGCGTCGCTACCAGGGGCAGCCCGAAAGGCGCCACCCCGGCCACGGCGATGGCCCAGCTTCCCAGGGTGATCAGGAACAGCCCGATGATCTTCGCCAGGGGGTAGCCGCCGAGCGGCAGCCTTCGCAGGAGGAGCCAGGCGAATGGCAGGCCGGCCATCCCCGCGGCCTGGGCCGCCAGCCACCAGCGCAGCACGAGCGGGTCGAGAAAGGCCCGCGCGTCACGCAGCAACGGCTCGACTGCCTCGGGCCGGGCGGCCCAGACAGACGTCAGCGCCAGACCTGCCGCGGCGCCGCCGAAGACGGCGACCCGGGGCGACCAGCCGGCGAGGTTCAGCGCCGCGGCGATCAGCAGCGGCGCGCCGCCCAGGGCGAGCCAGGCGAAGACCGGCGGCAGCCGGAAGGGCCGCGTGACCGGCGCGATGCTCACCCCGGCCAGTCCCAGCCCCAGGCGGCGCCCCTCGATGGTTGCCAGGGGCGCCGCGCGGATGCGCAGGGCGAGCCAGCCAGAGAGATCAGGCGAGGCGACCAGGAGGGCATAGCGCCGGAGTTGCGGAGGCGCCGTCCCGGGGGGCAGCGCAACGCGCGTGGCGCCGGCCTCGATCTCCAGGGCGGCGCCCGGGGCGGCCACGCCGCGCAGGGTCAGGATGCCTGGCAGCCCCCCGGCAGGGAGCAGCAGCCCCGCTTCCGGGGCGATGCTCCAGCGCCAGGGGCCGGAAGGTCCCGCCTCGGGCGGGGCGAAGCCGGTAAAACCGCTCTGGTCGGGCCAGGTGGCCGGCTGAACCGTGACACCCCCGGCGGCCTGCCAGAGGATCGGCACGACCAGCGCGGGCAGCAGTAACAGCCACAGATACGCCCATCGCCGCATGGGGCCATTCTACTACAGCTTTCAGGGTGAGGTATGCTTCCCCCTTCTATTCCCGCCGGCGGGGCGCGGCGGGCCAGGAGAAGGGGGGTGGGTGTGGAAACGTCGCCCTTAATCCGCGGTGGCCGCTGCCGGCGCCGGGGCCGCCGCTTGCCGTCCGGGGAGGGTGAGCGCCAGCAGGGCCGCCGGAACGCCCAGCGCGGTCGTCCAGACCATCACCGTCTCGAGGCCAGCCATGTCGGCCAGGAAGCCGGCGAGGGCGGTGCCAATCGCGCCAGTGGCAAAGGTGAAGCCGAGGATCAGGCCCGCGGCGAAGCCCTGCTTCACTGGCAGCAGCCGCTGGGCGTGGACCACCAGCACGCTGTGCTGGCCGCCAAACAGAAAACCGGCGGCAATGCAGCCCGCGAAGGCTGCCCATACCGGTTGGGCCAGGAGCCCCAACAGCCCGGCGGGCACGCCGATCAGCAGCGGGGCCACGGTGGCGATGCGCATGCCATAGCGATCGGCCAGATTGCCGCTAACGAGCTGGCCCACCGCGCCCGCGCCCATAAAGGCGCCCGACAGCAGACCGAACAGGGCCGGATCCCAGCCCCGGCTCTGAAAGAGTTGGGGGAGGAACGACATGTAGACCTGCTGGATCGACGAGCGCACCGCCACCAGCACCACGAAACTGGCGATCAGAGCGATGCTCGCCGCCGTCCACGTCCTGGCGGCGGAGGCGGGGCCGGGTTGCCTGCTCCGGCGGGGGGTAAGGCTAGCCTCATCGCGGCGGGCGCGCAGGAGCATGAGGGCGGGGATCAGGGCCAGCAGGGTCAACGGGAGCAAGCCCGGCGCCCCGAAGCGCCCGGTCAGTGCGCCGGCGAGGAAGGGGCCTACCGCCAGCCCGAGCTGGCCAAAGAAAAAGAACGTCGAGGTCGCACTGGCGGCCCGCTGCGGCACGGCTGCCGCCGAGGCCGCCGTGCCGATGGGGTGAAACAGGCCGCTGCCCAGGGGCGCCAGCATGAACACGGGGAGCAGCAAAGCCCAGGTGGGCGCCACGGCCACCAGGGCGAAGAACAGCGCCACCCAGGCCAATCCCCCGCCGGCCAGGACCATCCAGCGCCCGGCCAGCCGGTCCGAAAGCCAGCCAAACACGGGCTGGGAGAGGGCGCCGATCAGCAAGTAGGCCGTCAGCGCCGCGCCGATCTGGGCGTAGCTCAGGCCCAGGGGTTCGCGCAGCACCGCCAGGAGCACCGCGCCGCTGCTGTTGAGCACGTCGATGGCGAAATGACCGCCGACAACCGCACGAAAGATCCGGTTCTTGAACATATCCTCGCGCGCCGGTTGGGCGCGCGCTCCTTTCTTTCAGCCATCCATGCGGCTCGCGCCGCACACCGATGGGATGAACATACTTCCTGGGAGGGCGAAGCCCTCCCAAACCCTCTCGCAGGTGGGAAAATGGGGAAACCCGGTTTCCCCATTCCCCTGCGGGGCGAGGGCGTGGGGAAACCTGGTTTCCCCACACCCCTGCTCCAGCAGCCTATGTTCACGTTAGCCGTCCATGCGGCTCCGCCGCACACCGACGGGATGAAAATCAGGTTGTTCCTGGGAGGGCTTCGCCCTCCCAAACCCTCCCGCAGGTGGGGGAATAGGGAAACCGGGTTTCCCCGGACCCACGCCCGCGGAAGAGTGTGGGAGGGCGCCACCCGGCGCCCGCGCGGGCCAGAGGCCCGCGCCACCCGGCGCCCGTGCCCATGCGGGACGTAGGGGGCGCGCGATAGGTTTGCACTTACCGCTCAAACACCACCCGGCCCTCGACGAGAGTCATGGCTGCGGTGATGGCGGGAAGTTCGGCGGGAGCGCTGCGGAAGGGGTCGCCGGTCAGCACCGCGAGGTCGGCCAGCATACCGGGGGCGATGCGGCCCTTCTCGGCGCCTTCGCCACTGGCCAGGGCCGGTCCGACGCAGTACGCCTCGAGCGCCTCGGCGACGCTCAGCCGCTGCTCGGGATACCAGCCCCCCTCGGGGTAGCCGTTGGGGCGTTGCCGGGTCACCGCGGCGTGGAGGCCCATCCAGGGGTTCATCGTCTCCACGGGCGCGTCGGATCCAAAGGCCAGGATGGCCCCCGTGTCGCGCACGCTGCGCCAGGCGTAGGCCAGGGCGCAGCGGCTGCCCCAGAGGGCCTCGGCCATCTCCATGTCACTGGTGGCGTGGATCGGCTGCATGGAGGCGATGACCTCGAGGGGGGCCAGGCGGCCCACATCGCGAGGGTGCAACACCTGCACATGCTCGATGCGGTTGGGCAAGGTCAGCGGTGGCGCGGCGTCGCCGGCGGCGCGCCGGTCGGCGGCGGCGCGCTCGAGCGCATCGAGCACGCGCCGGTTGGCGGCATCGCCGATGGCGTGAACGGCCACAGCGATACCGTGGGCATTGGCGCGGCGAATGGTCGCCTCGAGCGTCTCCGGGTCGATCGTGGCGATACCGGTGTGGCGGCGGCCTTCGTAGTGGGTGAGCATCTCGGCGCTTTCGGAGCCGAGGGAGCCATCGGCGAAGAGCTTGAGCGCGCCGATCCGCAGCCAGCGATCCCCCAGGCCGCTCCGCAGACCGAGCGCGATGGCGGCCTCAAGCTGAGGTTGGGCCAGATGGACCAGACAGCGCAGGGGCAGTTCACCTCGCGCGCGCAGGGTCTGCAGATCGCCCAGCGTCTCGGGCGCCGTGGCATGGTCGGGGGTTGGGGGCACGTGGATCGAAGCGATGCCGTAGCTGAGGGCCTCGTTGATCGCCAGCCGCAGGGCGCTGAGGCGTTCCGTCACGGTCAGTGCGGGTTCCACCCGGCGCACCAGTTCCATAGCCGTCTCGATGAGAATACCGGTCGGCTCGCCGTCGCGATCGCGCTGGATCATGCCCCCGGGCGGATCGGGCGTCGTGGCGTCGATGCCGGCGAGCCGCAGGGCCAGGCTGTTGACCCAGAGCGAATGCCCGTCTTTGCGGAGCAGCACGGCGGGGCGTTCGGGGCACACGGCGTCGAGATCGGCGCGGGTGGGCCAGCGGCGGCCCCAGGTCACGTGATCCCAGCCGCTGCCGCGCAGCCAGGCCCCCGCCGGAAGGGTGACGGCCCGGTCGGCAATGAGGCCGAGGGCCTCCTCCAGGCTGGCCACGCCGGCCAGGCGCACCTCCATGCTCGCCAGGCCCTGCAAGGTGATATGCACGTGCGCGTCGGTGAGCGCCGGCACCACCGCGCGGCCCTGCAAATTGAGCGCATCGCCGCGCAGACCGGCAACCGCCGCCTGCACCCGCCCGACGCTGCCCACCGCGTAGATGCGCCCGTCACGAATGGCCAGCGCCTGCGCGGTAGGCGCCTCGGCGGTGAAGGTGTAGATCGGACCGTTGTAGAGAACCAGAACTGAAGCCATAGCCTGCTCCGCGCCCCGAGACAAGCATTCGCGCCGTGGGCATGTGATGTATCGTACTCCCGGTGGGAAGGAGCTGTCAAACAGCAGGACGCGCTCGGTGGAGGGGGGGGGGGCGGGCCCGCCCCCCCCCCCCCCCATACCCCTTTTCCTGCCCGTGGTGACCAGGCGGCCTGGCGCAACACCCACGGCCCTCCCGCCGCGGGTGAGCAACAACCGGTTGGTGGAGGGTCTGCGGCCCTCCATTTCTCCCCGCCGCAAGGCGACCGCGCACGTCCTGTCAAACAGAGGGACACATGTTCATCTGGTATGCCGGGCTGGCCGTGGGGCTAATGGTCTTTGAGAAATTCATCCAGTATGTCGGGCTGGCCGTGGGGCTGAAGCCCTCGGCTATGCGAGGCGAAGCCCGCCTGCGCGGGCTAGAGCGGAGTAATTGCTCAAAGACCATCACAACTGGTCTCACCTGCGGCCACCCACAGGCCCGGGAGCGCGGACGGCCCGCCCGCGTGGCCTCTCCGCGGGCAAGATGCCCGCGCTCCCAGCCTATGTTCATGTTCGCCGCCCGTGCGGCTCGCGCCGCACCCCGACGGGATGACCATAGGTTCTTATTGGGAGGGCGCAGCCCGCCCAAACCCACCCGGGGGCGGGGGCGTGGGGAAAGGGGGTTTCCCCATCCTCCTGCGTAAGGGCCAGGCCCACTCAGGGGCGGGGGCGTGGGGAAAGGGGGTTTCCCCATCCCCCTGCGTGAGGGCCAGGCCCGCCCGCGGGCGGGGGCGTGGGGAAACCCGGTTTCCCCACGCCCCCTGCGCACGGGCTGCGCCCTCACCTTCCCGGGAGCGGGGACGTGGGGAAACCCGATTTCCCCATCCTCCTGCGTGAGGGCCAGGCCCACCCGGGGGCGAGGGCGTGGGGAAACCCGGTTTCCCCATCCTCCTGCGTGAGGGCCAGGCCCACCCGCGGGCGGGGGCGTGGGGCGTGCTGGCCGCTACTCTCCCCTCGCTTTGGCCAGGCCCACCCGCGGGCGGGGGCGTGGGGAAACCCGGTTTCCCCATCCTCCTGCACAAGGGCTGCGCCCTCACCTTCCCGGGGGTGGGGGCGTGGGGAAAGGGGGTTTCCCCATCCTCCTGCGTGAGGGCCAGGCCCACCCGGGGGCGAGGGCGTGGGGAAACGGGGTTTCCCCACCTCCCTGCGCGAGGGCTGCGCCCGCCCAAACCCTCCCGCGGGCGGGGGGATGGGGGAACCCGATTTCCCCATCCCCCTGCGTGAGGGCCAGGCCCACCCGGGGGCGAGGGCGTGGGGAAACGGGGTTTCCCCACCTCCCTGCGCGAGGGCTGCGCCCGCCCAAACCCTCCCGCGGGCGGGGGGATGGGGGAACCTGGTTCCCCCATGTTCACGTTAGGACATGTGAACACGTACTTTATGCGAGACCTGTGGTATGATGCTTGGGACCGGTGGAGGGTGATGTGGGGACGAAAGATGTTTCGCCTCAACAGTGTGAATTCAGGAAACCACTCAATGCCAACGACCGTCTATCTGATCCGCCACGGCGAAACCGACTGGAACCTCACCGGGCGCTGGCAGGGGCATGCCAATGTGCCGCTCAACGCCGTCGGCTGGCGTCAGGCGCGATTACTCGGCCAGCGCCTGGTTCGGGAGGGGGTGCGTTTCGACGCCCTCTACAGCAGTGATCTGATCCGGGCCGCGCAAACCGCACTCGAGGTGGGCTCGGCCCTCAGAGTGGCAATTTGCCTCACCCCCGGTCTGCGCGAGATTGACCTGGGTTCCTGGAGCGGCCATACCACTGCCGAGTTGCAGGTCATCTACCCCAATGACTTCGCCCGCGTCGCTGCCGGCGAAGACATCCCCCGCGGCGGCGGCGAGTCGATCCGCGCCATGCGTCAGCGCGTCGTGGCCGCTCTTGAGCACATCGTCGCCAAGCATTCCGGCGCGACCCTCGGGGTTGTCACCCACGGCGGCTGCATTCGCGCCCTGCTTTCGCATGCGGTGAGCCTCGATGGCAATGAGTTCCAGAACTTCCCGCACATCGGCAATACGTCGATCAGCGTGGTGCGCATCGGCGCCGGGGGCTGGGATACGCTCGTCGTCAATGACATGGCCCACCTGGAGGCGACCCACGATCCTGAGATGATCTCCGCGCCCCCTGATGACGCTGAGCAGCCCCCCGCGCTGTGACCGCCTGTGCTTCTAACGCGAACATAGGCTCTCGAAGAGGGGTGTGGGGAAACCGGGTTTCTCCACGCCCTGGCTCGAGGGCTGCGCCCTCCCGCACCCTCCTACTGGATGAGGTGTGCGGAAACCCGGTTTCCCCACACCCCTCTCCGAGTTCTTATGGACGATCGCCACTACTACGTCGAGACCCCCGAGGTTGTGCCGATCAGCTATACCGTGGCCGGGGCGGCTTCGCGCTGTCTGGCGGCGACGGTTGACACGTTGCTGATCCTGCTCTTGCAGATCATCCTGGGAGTGACGGCCCTGTTTCTGGACTCGCAGAACCAGGTGATCGCCCAGGCCGGTTCGGTCGTTTATGCCATCTGGGCCATCCTGGCGTTTGTCCTGATCTGGGGCTATTACCTGTTCTTCGAAGTGCTCTGGTCCGGGCAGACTCCCGGCAAGCGGCTGATCGGGCTGCGGGTGCTGCGCGAGGGTGGCCGGCCGCTTGATGTGAGTGCCTCGGCTGTGCGTAACCTGGTGCGCGCGGTGGATTTTCTGCCGCTCGCGTATGGTCTGGGTGTGCTGGTGATGTTCGCCGACCCGCGGGCGCGGCGGCTGGGTGATCTGGCCGCCGGTACGCTGGTGGTGCGCGAAGGGTTGCCGATCACCCTGGCCGATCTGACCCGTGGCCCGGCCCCGGTCGCCCTCCCGCCACGCGACCCCGCAGCGTCGCCGACGCCGATCCTGCCCAATCTGCATCTCCTCACTCCCGCCGACTACGCGCTCGCCGAGGACTTTCTGCGCCGCCGCGACCAGCTTGGCTCCGGTCCCCGCGCGGCACTTGCCGCCGACCTCGCCGCGACGCTCCGCGCCCGTCTCGGTCTTGCCGCTACGGGCGATCCCGAGCGCTTTGTCGAGCATGTGGTGCGTGAGTATCGGGTGGGCGCGGATGGTGGGCCGGGTGCGGCGGCAACCTGAGCCTGCCTGGCCCCGGTTGCCCTGGCGCAACCCGGAGGGTTGCGCTACGAGGAAGTCTGCACCGTCTCCCGCCACTCCGGGTGATCGGGCGTCCAGATCTCTACGTTCGGCAGCCGGCGGAACCAGGCTGCCTGGCGGCGGATGAAGGCGTGGGTGTCGAACTTCAGCCGCTCGATGCATGCCGCCAGGCTGGCTTTGCCCTCAAAGTATGGGCGGAACTGGATGTACCCCAGGCTCGACAGTGCCGGCAGGTTCCAGCCATAGCCCGCGGCCAGCAAGCCGGCCACCTCGTCAACCAGTCCAGCGGCGATCATGGCCTCAACCCGGGCGTCGGCGCGGACGTAGAGTTCGTCGCGCGGGCGGGTGAGCCAGATCGCGCGGATCTGGTAGGGCGGCGGCTCGCGCCGCTGCTGCGCGGAGATCGGCTGGCCGGTCAGCAGATACACCTCCATGGCGCGCACCACGCGGCGCACGTTGGTGGCGGGGATGCGCGCCGCGGCGATCGGGTCAACTGCCGCCAGGCGGGCGTGGAGGCGCTCCACGCCGCTTTCGGCAGCCTCCCGCTCCAGGGTTGCGCGCAGTTCGGGCTGCGGCGCGACGCGGGGGATCTGCCAGCCCTCGAGCACCGCCGCCAGATACTGGCCCGTGCCGCCGACCAGCAATGGCACGAGCCCGCGGGCCGTAATCGCCGCCAGCGCCTCAAGCGCCAGTTCCTGGTAGGTCGCCAGCGAAAACTCCTCATCAGGATCGCGGATGTCAATCAAATGGTGCGGAACGACCGCGCGCTCCTCCGGCGTGGGCTTCGCCGTGCCGATGTCCATCTTGCGGTAAATCTGGCGTGAGTCAGCAGAGACGATCTCGCCGCCGATGCGGCGCGCGAGCGCGATGGCCAGGGCCGTTTTGCCGACCGCAGTCGGCCCGACAATGGCGAGCAGGGGTGGCAGCGGGTTGGGCGGCGTTTGATTCACGGAAACGTGTGCCATCCAGTGCAGTGTAACTCCGACATGTTACACTGTATCATGCATCGTGGGAGGCGCCGGGGGGCTTTGCCTCCCAAGACAAGTGCGTGTTATTGCTCTTTGAGAAATGCCCCCGCTCTAGTCCGCACAGTCTGAAAACTCTTAAGCCAATAATCAAATAACAGGAGTTACGCGGTCGCCTTCCGGCGGGGAGGAGTGGAGGGCCGCAGGCCCTCCACCAACCGGTTGTTGCCCGCCTGCGGCGGCCAGGCGGCCTGGCGCAACCCCCACGGCCTCCCGCCGCGGGCGGGAACAGGGGTGGGGGGGGGGGGGGGGGGGGGGGGGGGGGGGGCCGCGCCCCCCCCCCCCCCCCCCACCCCTCCACCGCGTAATTCCTTTCACATAAGCGCATACGGCGCCGCAGTTCCCCTCTCAACCTCCCCCCGCTGGAGGGAGGAGCGGGACTCCCTCCCCCAGCGGGGAAGTGCTGAGGGGGAACGCAGGTCTTTCCATACCCTTGCCCGTGAGAGGGCTTTGCCTTCCCACGGCTTCCCTTGAGGGCATGCATAGCGAGGATAGCGTGACCCAATCCATGGCTCCGTTTCACCCGAATATGGAAGCGACCGTAACCCTGCGCGCCCGGGACGGGCGCGAGGTGCGCGTGCGGCACATGCGTCGCGAAGACGCCGAGTTGCTTACGCGCATGTTCTACCGGCTCTCCCCGGAGACGCGCTACCGGCGCTTCTTCGTGCCGCTCAATGATGTTGATGAGGAGCGGGTGCGCCAGGAGGCCGCCCGCCTGGCGACGATCGACCCCGAGCGAGAAACGGCCCTGATTGCCGTGGTGGATGAGGAAGGTCGCGAGGAGGCCGTCGCGGTGGCCCGCTTCGCGCGCCTGGTTGAACACGAGGCGACCTGCGAAGCCTCGATTGTCATCCGCGATGATTACCAGGGGGTAGGGATCGGGCGCCAGCTCTTCGACCTCCTGGTGCAAACGGCTCTGGTTCGCGGCTTCCGCCACATGATCCTGCTCACCCACGCCGATAATGCCGGCATGATCGCCCTGGTCCAGGGTCTCGGCATGCCCTATGAGGGGCGCTTCAGCGCCGGTCTGTACGAGATTGACCTGCAGTTGACCAGTTTCTGCAAGGCGGTTTTCCCTTTCACTGCTCCCGAAGAGTCTGGGGACGGCTAAGGGTATCCGATACCTCCTTATGAGTTTTAAGAATTAAAACCGGTATAGGCCGCGCAGGCGGCCTTCGCCTCCCATAGCCGAGGGCTTCGGCCCCACGGCCAGCCCGGCATAGCGGATGAATTTCTCACAGACCATCAGCTCTACGGCCAGCCCGCTAGACTGGATGAATTTCTTAAAGACCATCAGAAGGGTCAGGCCCTCCTGGACAGGCCCTCCTGGACATGGTTTACGCCTACGTGGCCGTTGGCGGGGCGCAGAGGTAATTGTTCATACCCGGGGTAACCCACGCGCCTGGGAGCGCGGGCTTCTCGCCCTCATCGCGTCTCCGCGGGCAAGCTGCCCGCACTCCCAGGCGGAAAGTGAACTCTTACCGCGGAGAGGCTGCGCTTCTCCGCATCCCCCGTGCCGCTCGCGGCGGCAGACCCATGCTGGCCGCGCCAAGGCCCGCCCCCACCGCGGGCCGACCGGCGGGATCGCGGCGGGCCTGGCCCGCTCTATCTCGCCCACACGGGTGCGCGCCGGGCCGCGCAGCGAAACCATGTCCTCGAATGGTTATCGGACACCCTGGTTATCCGGATCGGCGCGACGTCCATGTCCCGCCGGGGAGGCCACGCAATGCTCAACCTGGTCGCGATTGCGCTGGGCGCCGCGATTGGCGCCAACCTGCGCTATGGCCTCTCAACCTGGGCCGCGCAGCGTCTCGGTGCCACCTGGCCGTATGGCACCTTCATCGTGAACGTCCTGGGTTGTCTGGCAATCGGCGTCCTGCTGACCCTCGCCGCCACCCGCCTGACCCTCAGCGAGCCGCTGCGCCTCTTCCTGGTGACCGGCCTGCTGGGCGGGTTTACGACCTTCTCGACCTTCGGCTACGAGAGTTTCACCCTCATCACCCGCGGCGACTGGCTCGGGGCCGGGCTGTACATCGGCGGCAGCATGATCGTCGGACTGGCAGCGGTGTTTCTCGGGGCGAGCCTGGCGCGCATGTTCGGACCGTGATCCGCAATGGTGCGGAAGGAGATCGCATATGCAGCAGGAGCTTTACCAGCAGGTCTGGATCTACATTGACGAGAGCGACCGGGTCCGCGGACGCGCGCTCTCGCTCCGTATCCTCGACGCGCTCCGCGACGCCGGCTGCCCCGGAGCGACCGTCCTGCGCGGGATAGGCGGCTACGGCGTCCACGGCGTAGTTCACAGCGATCTGGCGGTGGAACTGCCCAGCCATCTGCCGCTGATCATCACGTTCATTGACCGTGCCGAGCGGATCGCCCAGGTCCTGCCGGCGCTGCGCGAACTGGTCACCGAGGGGCTGATAGCCACGATGCCGGTTACGCTGGTCCAGATCAGCCGTCGCCCCACGGGGCCATTTCCGCGGCACCTTACCGTCGCCGATGTGATGAGCCGCGACGTGGCGCAGGTGCAGGTCGACACCCCCGCTTCGGACATCGTCAGACTGTTGATCGATCGCGCCCTGCGGGCCGTGCCGGTGGTGGACGCCGACCAGCGTGTGGTGGGCATCATTACCGATGGCGATCTGTTGAGCCGTGGGGTCACCACCCTGCCGCTGCGCCTCAAGCAGTTGCTGCCCATAGAAGAGCGTAGCGCGCGCCTGGCCTCCCTCGCGGCCAAACCGCAGCGCGCCGCCGACCTGATGACGCCCAATCCGGTGGTCCTCCCCGAAAGCGCCTCCCTGGCCCATGCCGCGGCGGTGATGAACGACCATGATCTCAAGCGTCTGCCGGTGGTGGACGCCACGGGGCGACTGGTGGGGATGGTCAGCCGCCTTGACCTGCTCCGGACCGTGGCCGAGGGTGTGCGTCAGCGCCCCGAGCAGCCGCTGACGTTGCCCCGGGGCGCCCCGGCGACGGTCAGTGGGTTGATGATCACCGATGTGCCTACCGTCTATCGCGATACGCCGCTGACGGAAACCCTCGACCGTCTCCTGGAGACGGAGAAGCGCCGCGTCGTGGTGATCGACGAGGACCGGCGCGTGGTGGGCATTATCACCGATGGCGACGTGCTGCGGCGGGCCGGACGGCGGGTGCAGCCGGGGGCGTTACAGCGCCTGGCAGCCTGGTTCGCCGGCGGCGACCGTCCCGAGGGGCTGGAAGTGGCGGCTCAGGGCCGCACCGCCGCCGATGTCATGACCAGCCCGGTTTTTACGGTGACCCTCGAAACCCCAACCACTGAAGCCATTCGTCTGATGATGACCTACAAGATCAAGCGCCTGCCGGTGGTGGATGAGGAGGGGCGCCTGCTGGGGATGATCGGCCGCGCCGCCGTGCTCAGCGCTCTGGCCCACGGGGTAGAAAACCCCTGATGTGAACATAGGCTGGGAGCGTGGGCATCTTGCCCGCGTAGATGCGACGAGGGCGGGCCGCCCGCTCTCCCGGGCCTTTGCATCGGGCGTTGTGCGCCCCGTGAATGTGGCCTAACGTGAACATAGGCTCTCGAAGAGGGGAATGGGGAAACCGGGTTTCCCCATTCCCCCACCCGCGGGAGGGTTTGGGAGGGCGAAGCCCTCCCAAGAACAACCTTATGTTCATTGCGGCGTTGTGCGGCGGAGCCGCATGGACGGCTGATGTGAAAACAAGCCCTCGGCGAGGAGTGTGGGGAAACCGCGTTTCCCCACATCCCCGCCCGCAGGAGGGTTTGGGAGGGCCTCGCCCTCGAGCAAGGGGATGGGGAAACCTGGTTTCCCCATCCCCCCGCCCGCGGAAGGGGTTGGGAAGGCGCAGCCCTCCCGGGAACAACTGCCCGCCGGGGTACGGCGTAGCCGCATAGACGGCTGAAGGGTCAGTAATCCATGGATACCCAGCCAGTGTCTGATCCCGATCGCGCCATCCTGCGCCCCGCCGAAGAACTGCCGCTGTTCGGCAGGCGGGTGCTGCTCACCGCCCCGCGCACCTACGCGCCGCGCTTTGTCGCCGCCGTGATGGCCCGGGGCGGCCTGCCCATCCTCATGCCGACCATCGAGACCACCCTGCTCGATGATTACGCGACGCTCGACGCGTGCCTGCGCCGGCTCGCGAGCTTCGACTGGATCGCCTTCACCAGTCGCAACGGGATCGAGGCGCTCCTGTACCGGTGCGAACAACTCGGCTTGCCGCCCACGGCGCTGAACGCCTGCCGGCTGGCCGCAATAGGCAAGGACGCTGAACGTCTCGCTGAGGTTGGCCTGCGTGTGGACCTGACGCCGCTGGAGCCCAGTCCCGGGGGCATCGTCAGCGCCCTGGCAGCCCTCGATGCCACGAGCGGCGCGGCCGTCCTCGTGCCCGCCCCGCTCGTCGAAGGCGTTCCAGAACCCGATGTGGTTCCCACCTTCGTCGCTGACCTTCAGCGTAGCGGCATGCGCGTCACCCGCGCGCCCGCCTACCGGACGCGCGCGCTCGACGGCGCGCGCTATGCGCCCGAACTGGCGCTGATCCGCCAGGGGGTCATAGACGCGCTTGCTTTCAGCAGCGCCGCCGAGATCGCCAGCTTCCTGGCCATGGTCAACACCCCGGAGGACTATGGTCACTGTGCGATCTGCTGCTTCGGGCCCTACACGGCCGCCCACGCCCGCCGGCTGGGTCTGTCCCCGGCCGTGGTCGCGGAAGATTTCGGTTCCTTCGACGGCTTTGCTACGGCCATCGCCCGGCACTTCATGGGCGCAAAGCCGGCACATTCAGGTTAAGAATTGATAACCGGCGAGGAGAGGTGTTCCGGCACTTCCGCATTCTGACGCCTTAGAACCGTTCGGCGTTGTCGTGCACAGCATTTGCACCTATTGATTCTCATGCTAGCATTGATGACTAAAGGTACAACAGACTCTGTACTACCAGACAGCCGACGGAGGTTTCAGGATGCGTACCATGCGCGTACTTGCCCTGCTGCTGCTCGTGGCCGTCGCGGGTTGCGGCCCGGCGGCCCAGACGCCCCCCGCCGCGCCGACCGCGGCCACCGAGGCCGCCCCGGTCGCGGGAATGACAGATCGCGCCGCGCCTACCACGGCGCCCGCGCCATTGCCGGTGATGGGCGGCACTGTTACTCGCGCCATCACCGCCGAACCGACCAGTCTCGATCCCCACGCCGCCCCCGGTTCGGGTCAGAATGTCATCCTCCCCTACCTCTTCGACACGCTGGTGTTCCGGGCCATGGACAACACCTACCAGCCCTATCTGGCTACAGGCTGGGAGATTGCCCCCGATGGCAAGAGTGTCACCTTTACGCTGCGCGAGGATGTGACCTTCCACGATGGAACGCCTCTCAACGCCGGGGCGGTGGCCTTCACCTTCAAGCGCTTCAAAGAGGCCAAAACCTCAGCCGGCGAGGGCCTGGCCAGCATGACCGGCGTCGAAGCTCTTGACGACTACACGGTGCGCTTCACCTTCAGCGAGCCTTCGGCGGTCTTCTTCAGCACCCTGGCTACGCCCTACGCCGGGATCGTCAGCCCCGCGGCGGTCGAGGCCGCGGGTGACGCCTTCGGCCAGCAACCGGTGGGTAGCGGGCCGTTCAAGTTCGCCTCGTGGCAGCAGGGCACCGAGGTGGTGCTGGAGCGCAATCCCGACTATCGCTGGTCGCCCGCGCCGATCACCAATCCGGGGGCTCCGTACCTGGAGCGGGTGGTCTTCAAGGTGATCCCCGACGCCAGTACCCAACTGGCGGCCTTGCAGGCGGACGAGGTCGATCTGATCTTCGTGAACGCGCCTAACCATATTGAGAAGCTGAAGGCCGACCCCTCAGTCGAACTGATCGAAACGCGCCTCAATAGCCTGATCTACCTGGGTTTCAACTGCGCCAGGGCTCCTCTCGACGAGGTGCAGGTGCGCCAGGCGCTCTCCCACGCGGTGAACAAGGAAGAGATCCTGATGGCGGCCCTGGGCGGCACGGGCCAGGTGGCCTTCGCGCCGATGGCGCCGACGCTGCCCGGCTTTGATCCGAGCCTGCGGCAGTACGAACTCGGCTACGATCCGGCCCAGGCCAGCGCGCTGCTGAGCGAGGCCGGCTTCGCCCCCGCCACCGATGGCACGCTCGCCCGCAACGGCCAGCCCCTGAACCTGACCCTGCTCACCTTTGCCCGCGCCCCGAACGAAGATGTCGCCACGCTCTTGCAGAGCCAGTTGAAGGCCGTCGGGGTCAACGTGACCATCCAGCAATATGATACGCCTACCGCGGCGAAGGCGGCCACCGAGGGACAATACGACCTGTTGCTGTGGCGCTACGATCGCAACGACGCCGATGTGCTCAACGTCAACCTGCACTCCAGCCGGATCGGCAGTTCGAACCGCTTCGGCTACAGCAACCCCCAGGTGGATGAGTTGCTCGACCGGGCGGCGCGGGAACTTGATGAAGCCGCTCGCGCCAGGTACTACGTCGAGGCCCAGAAGCTGATCATGGCCGACGCGCCCTGGCAGCCGCTCTACGTGCCGGTGGACGTGCTGGCGATCAAGAAGCGGGTCCAGAACTACCACCTGGCCTCGATGGGGCGCATTTTGCTCAACGAGGCCCAGGTGCTGACGCAGTAACGCCTATGGCCGGTTATGTGCTCAGGCGGCTGGCGGGGGCGCTGCTGATGCTGCTCGCGGTGAGCCTGATCGTCTTTCTCCTGCTCGATGTGGCGCCCGGCGATGCGGCCCACACCCTGGCGGGCGACCTGGCCTCGCAGGAACAACTGGCAGCCGTGCGTCACGAACTGGGCCTCGACCAACCCCTGCTCGTGCGTTACGCGCGGTTCGTTGAAGGGGTCGTGCTCCGTGGCGACCTGGGCGCGTCCATCGTCTCAGGTCGCCCAGTGGCCGTCTTGCTTGCCGAACGCTTCGGAGCGACCCTCAAGCTGGCGCTGGCGGCGCTAGGGTTGGCCCTGGCGGTGGGGTTGCTCCTGGGAACCCTTGCGGCTGTCCGCGCGGGGGGCTATCTGGATCTGGCGGTGATGGCCGGGGCGACGCTGGGCGAGTCGTTGCCATCGTTCTGGGCGGCGCTGCTGCTGATCCAGGTGTTTGCCCTCCAACTGGGCTGGCTGCCAGTGGTTGGGGCCGGCAGCCCGAAGCATCTGGTGTTGCCCGCGGTGACCCTGGCCCTGCCGGCGATCGCGCTGCTGGCCCGGCTGGCGCGCAGTTGTCTGCTTGATGTGCGCAGCGCCGACTTTGTGCGCACGGCCCGCGCCAAGGGCCTGGGGCCGTTGCTGGTATGGCGCGATCACCTGTTTCGCAATGCCATTCTGCCCGTGATCACCATCCTCGGCCTGTATCTCGGCCACGTCCTTGGCGGTGCCTTCATCGTCGAAACGATCTTCGCCTGGCCCGGCCTGGGCCGGCTGGTGGTGCAGGCCATCTTCGACCGCGATGTTCCCGTTGTTGTAGGCGCCGTGCTGCTGATCGCCCTCATCTACCAGGGGTTGAATCTGGTGGTTGACCTGCTCCATGCCTTGCTGGACCCCAGGGTGGGGCATGAGGCGCTCTGATACCAGAGCGTCGTAGAGACGCCGCAAGCGCGTGGGCGCTGGAGCGCTTCCTGTTGCGCGGAGCGGCAATCTACAATCCGCAATCTAAAATCTAAAATGGTATGACACCGCCATGGCGCTTAAGATCGAGCAACCTGCCGGACGGGCAATCGGGCGTCGCCGGGGCGCGCATGCCGCGGCCCCGGACGAGTGGCGACGCCGGCGCGTCGCCTTGCGCCCGAACCTCGTGGTTGGCGCCGCGCTGGTGGGCATGCTCGTGCTGGCCGGCGCGCTCGCGCCGCTCCTGGCCCCCTACCCGCCTGACCAGATCCAGCCCGCCCTGCGTCTGCGCCCGCCGAGCTTCGCGCATCCCTTCGGCACCGACGCCTTCGGGCGCGATCTGTACAGCCGGGTGCTCTATGGCGCGCGGATCGCGCTGCGCATCTCGCTGCTATCGGTCCTGCTGGCGGCGGCCCCGGGGATCTGGCTGGGCCTGCTGGCGGGCTACCATCGCGGGTGGGGCGATCAACTCCTCTCGCGGGTGATGGAGATCTGGCTGGCCTTCCCTGGCCTGCTGCTCGCCATCGTGCTGGTGGCGCGCCTGGGACCTTCGCTGGACACGACGGTGATCGCCCTGGGGGTCGTTGGCCTGCCCTCGTTCTACCGTCTGGCCCGCAATGGAACGATCTCCGCCCGTCACGCGCTGTACGTGGAGGCCGCCCGGGCCCTGGGGTTCGGCCACACGCGCATTCTCCTGCGCCACATCCTGCCCAACCTGGCCTCGCCCTTGATCGTCCTCGCCACGTTGCGGATGGGCACCATGCTCCTGGCTGCGGGCGGACTGAGCTTCATCGGTCTGGGGGCCCAACCCCCCCTCCCCGAATGGGGCGCCCTCCTGGCCAGCGGACGCGACTACCTCGACACGGCCTGGTGGCTGGCGTTCTTCCCCGGTCTGGCCTTTACCCTGAGCGTCATCGGCTTCAACCTCCTCGGCGACGGGTTACGCGACCTCCTGGCGCCCGAAGCGCGGGGGGGACCGGCGAACTGAGGGGCCGCGCGGCAACGCTGCAGGCCGCCCGGCTGCCGCGGGCGGGAAAGGGCGCAGGCGGGGAGGCATCGCCTCCCCGCACCCCTCCACCGCGTAACTCCTGTCTATGACTGCCGATTAACCCGGCTTGCCGACGATCCTGCGGCAACGTTGCCGTCCGCCGCTATCGTGTCAGGCGTTCTTCTCGAGCACAAACAGCAACTGCCCTTCCTTGACGACATCGTTCAGCTTGATGCAGACCTCGGCGATGCGGCCACTGAAGGGGGCGAGAATAGCGTTCTCCATCTTCATCGCCTCGAGGTTCGCCACCTCTTCACCTTTGTGCACAACATCGCCGACATGGATCGGGCCGCGCTGCGGGTTGCCGATCCGCCAGACGTTGCCGTTGATCGGGGCGCCGATCTCATTGGGCCCCTTCGCCATCCGTATCTCCGCCTTCCTGGCCCGCGGCGTCGCCACGGGGTAGACCCGGGTCACATTGTTGACCTTCAGCACCACGTGGATGACGCCCTCGTGTTCGGCGCCAACCGACACCAGTTCGATACAGTATGGCTTGCCGTCGAGCTCGAAATCAACTTTATCGCCGGTGCGCCGCAGGCCCTGGCGCCAGACATCGGTCGGCAGCACCAGGGGCGCCATGCCATAGCGCTCGCGGAACTCGATGAAGCCGAGGGCGTCCTTGGGATGCATCAAGTAGAGGATAAACTCCTCCTCCGTCGGCGCGCGCCCGATGGTCTCGCTCAATGTCTCACGGAGCCGGTCGAGGTTGTCGTCCTTGAGCGTATCGAGGGGGGAGCGATCGGTGCGCGCCTGGATCTTCGCCTGCCACTCGTCGCCGAAAGCGCTCTGATAGACCCAGTCGGCCGGCCAGCCAACCGGCAGCTTGCCATAGCCTCCCACCAGCAGGTTCTTGAAATCACCGGACGCATTGCGGAAGAGTTGGAGGAGTTCCTCGCGCTCCTCCTCGCTCATGGCCTCGATATCCTGCTCTTTCTCCTCGACGAACTTGCTGAGCAGCGCGATGAGCCGCCGGACACCGCCCTCACCATGCTCCTTCGCATAGCGGTTGACGATCCCGCTGCAGGTCACCCAGGTGATCTGCGAGCCCGGGGTGACGTCGAAGTAGCGCACGATCTGGTTATAGAGGGCCATGACCCGCAGGATCGCCGGCATGAGATGCAGGAAGCCCCCCTTCTCGGCCTGCTCAAACGAGCTTGGAAAGGCGCCGCCGGGCATACGGTGTCTGGTGACGCCGTGATCGTAGCCCTTGAACGGCGACTCGGCCCACTCGTAATGCCCGATCCACGCGCGCACCTGCTGGTTAGCCTGCTCGGCGACCGGCCGGTTGAGATGCACATGGATGCCGCCCTCCTCGAAGTAGGCCTGCACCCCCAGGATGGGCGGATGGCCGTAGAAACGCACCAGGGCGTCCTCCTGGACATCGACGATCTTGGCGCCGGCCTGGGCGGCGGCGAATAGCGCCGGGACGGCCAGCCCGTCGGTGACGTGGCGGTGGTAGTGGATCAGCAACTCGGGGTAGTGTTCTTTGATCGTCGCCACTAACTGGCTGATGCGCACCGGGTTGCCGACGCCGGCCATATCCTTGATGCAGAGGATAATCTCATCGACGCCGCCGGCGAGGGCGACGATCTCGTGCACCACGCTCAGGTAGTACGCATCGGTGGCCCAGTCGGCCACGGTGAACGAGATCGCCGGTTCAAACAGGCGCCCGCGCTTCATCACCACTTCGGCCACCGCGCGCATATTGCGCACATCGTTGAGGAACGAAAAACAGCGCCAGACATCAATATCCACCTGTGAGACGGCGTACTCGATAACGTTCCGGGGGTAAGGCCGGTAGCCCCACAGGTTCGTCTCGCGGATCAAGGTCTGGAGCAGGACGTTCGGCATGAACTGGCGCAGGATGCGGATCTCCTCGAACGGGCTTTCGCGGCGGTTCATGATCCCGACATGCCAGCGCGCTCCGCCGTGGCACTCGGCGCTGAACAGGCCCATCTTGTTGTACATCGGGGCCAGGGTCTTCAGATCGTAGATGCGGTGGCGGTTTTTGAAGTCAGATTGCCCGGCGTCGCGCATGCTTACCGACATGAAACAGACCCCCCGCAGGTTGCGCACGGCCTGGACGATTTCGCGCGGGGTCATGCCTGGCCGAACGAATACGTATTCGTCCTGATCGCCGGCAGGTTGGAGCGCCCTGGCCTCTGTCGGGGCGATGCTTCCATACTCTGCCTGAGCGCCGGCGAATCGGGGCGCATTGCTGGTGTTCATTGGCTTTCCTCACATCCAACTCTGCGGGCCGAGGGCGGAGATCTCGGCCACGTACTGGGCGACCCGGAGCATCTCATCCTCGCTGGTGCGTTCGCGGAAGCCGGAGACGAGCTCCGGCAGATGCTGGTCGATGAACCTGGTCGAGAAGTCGCCAGCGATGAACCTGGGGTGCCTGATGATACTCAGCAGCAGGGGCGCGAGGGTCTTGATGCCCTCGATGCGCAGGTCGCCGGTGAGCGCCCGGTCCATCACCCGCAGCGCGTCGGCCCGGTCGGCACCCGAGGTCATCAGGAGCATGAAGAGCGAGTCGTAGTAGGGCGGGATGTCCTCGCCTTCTGCGGCGCCGAGCAGGACGCGCACATTGGGGCCGAGGGGGGTGCGCAGACGGGTGATCTTGCCGAACGAAGGGCCGAAGGTCTTGGGATCCTCGGCGTTCAGGCGCACCTCGAGGGCGCAGCGGTTGGGGACGACATCGAGCTGCTTGATCGGCAGGGGCTTGCCCTCGGCGACGTCGAGCATAATGCTGACAATGTCCAGGCCGGTGATCAGCTCGGTAATGCCATGCTCGACCTGGAGCCGGGTGTTGACCTCGAGGAAGTAGAAACTCTGGGTGGCGGGGTCGAAGATGAACTCAACGGTGCCGGCGGAGGTATAGCCAATCCGGCGCATCAGGCGCGCCGCGGTGACGCAGATCTCCTGGCGCAGGTCATTCTCCAGGGTCGAGGGCGCTTCCTCGATAATCTTCTGGTTGCGGCGCTGGAGCGTGCACTCGCGTTCGAACAGGTGGACGACGTGCCGGTACTCATCGGCCACCACCTGCACCTCGATATGCCGGCCATGCTCGATATACTTCTCAACAAGAACGATATCGTTGCCAAAGGATTTCTTCGCCTCGGAACGGGCCTGGGCCAGCGCGACGGGGATCTGCTCAGGCGCGTCGACCCTGACCATGCCCTTGCCGCCCCCGCCGGAGGCCGCCTTGATCATAATCGGAAAGGCGATGTCCTGGTCGCGCATCCAGTCGCTAATCTGCTCGGCGCTGGTGACGTTCTCAATTCCAGGGATGGTCGGCACATTCGAGCGCCGGGCAATCTCCTTGGCCTGGATCTTATCGCCCATCATGCGGATGACCTCGGGCCTGGGGCCGATCCAGATCAGGCCGGCGTCAATCACCTGTTGGGCAAAGTCGGCATTCTCCGCCAGAAACCCCCAGCCGGGATGGATGGCGTTCGAACCGCTGGCCAGCGCAGCCTCGATGATCCGTTCTCCGTTCAGGTAGGAATTAATCGGCGGGGCATCGCCAATATGAACGGCGGTGTCGGCCATAAAGACGTGGTAGGCCAGACGATCGGGCGTGCTGTACACTGCGGTCGTGGGGATCTTGCGGTCGCGGCAGGTGTGCATGATCCTCACCGCGGGGACGCCACGGTTCGCCACGAGCACTTTGTGGATGGTGCGTTCCATACCGATCCTTCCTTGGACATTCAGGATTGCCAGGACGTGGTTCACAGGTACCGTTGGAGGAGACGGAACGTCCCCGGGAGGGTTTGGGAGGGCTGCGCCCTCACGCAGAGGGATGGGGCAACCGGGTTTCCCCCCGCCCCGCAGGGGGATGGGGAAACCCGGTTGCCCCGTACCTCCGCCCGCGGGAGGGTTTGGGAGGGCGCAGCCCTCCCAGGAAGTACGAGTTCACATTTCTCCTGGGAGCGCAGGCATCATGGTCTCTGAATAAATAATCCGGTATAGGCCGCGCAGGCGGCCTTCGCATCCCCTAGCCGAGGGCTTATGGTCTTTGAATAAATAATCCGGTATAGCCCGCGCAGGCGGGCTTCGCCTTGCCTAGCCGAGGGCTTTAGCCCGACGGCTAGCGCGGGATAGCGGATTAATTTCTCAAAGACCATCAGCCCCACGGCCAGCCCGGCATAGCGGATTAATTTTTCAAAGACCATCTTGCCCGCGGACACGCGACGGGGGCGAAACGCTCTCGCTCGCCGGCGCGTGGGTTACCCCAGGTGTGAACAGGTACCCCAAGAATTATGTTCATCCCGTCGGGGTGCGGCGGAGGCGCATGGACGGCTGCGGTGACCATCGTTCGCAGGGTTCAGCCCCCCTTCCAGCCTCCCCCCGCTGGGGGGAGGCGCCGGGTTCCCGCCCCCAGCGGGGGGAGGGTCAGGGAAGGGGCGGTCACTGTGCCCGCGAAGCCGTGGCGCGGGCGTCCCGCCCGCACTCCCAGGGCATGGTCATCGCGGCGGTGTGCGCCATGCGCATGACCGTCTCACGTGAACGTATGCCCTCGGCGAGGGGTGTGGGGCAACCGGGTTGCCCCATCCCTCAGCGGACGCGGGCCGGAGGCCCGCGCACCCAGGCCCCCACCCGCGGGAGGGTCTGGGAGGGCGCAGCCCTCCCAGGAACAAACTCATGTTCATTGCGGCGTTGTGCGGCGGAGCCGCATGGACGGCTACCGTGAACATAGGCTGCTCACCTACGCGCATGCGGCGCTGACCCCCCCTCCCCAGCCCTCCCCCTGCTGGGGGAGGAGCCGGACTCCCTCCCCCCAGCGGGGGGAGGGCTGGGGAGGGGGGCAGTCACCTTGCCCGCGGAGACGCGACGAGGGCGCGCCGCCCGCGCTCCCAGGCGATGTTCATCGCGGCGTGGTGCGGCGGAGCCGCATGGACGGCTGAGGTGAACATAGTCCCTCAGAGAGCGGGCCAGGGAAACCGGGTTTCCCCAACCCCCGGCCCGCGGGAGGTTTGGGATGGCGTAGCGCCGTACACCACCCGCCCGCGCGTCCCTGTGGCGACGGAGACGGACGATGGTTTCCGTCATTGCCACGGCGGCGCGGTGCGCGGCGCCCGACGCCGGGCGTTACGCCAGGCCCTTGTGCCGCCACTCCTCCTCCAGGGCGGCGGCGTCGGCGGCGCCGTCGCGATGGAGGATGGCCGTCGCGGGTCCGCGCTCATCGCCGTCGGCGCGCACCATCACCAGGGTGCCCCCGCGGCGGATGAGATCCTCGTACACCAGCGCCTCCTCGTGGGTGATACCGGCCCAGGTGAGCGCCCCGAGGATGCCGCCGCCCACCGCGCCGGCCCCGGCGCCGAGCACCATCGTGGCCCCGGCGGCCCCGCCCAGCGCCGCCGCCAGCGGACCGGCGGCAATCACCGGGCCGATGCCGGGAATGGCAATCGCCACCATACCCACCAGCGCCCCCAGCATCCCGCCGAGAAGCCCGCCCCCGACCGCGCCAATGGCCATGTCCTCCACGTGCTCGACGTTGGCCCCCGGGATGTGCACATGCTCCTGCTGCTGCTGTGGCGTAACGAGGCTGATCTTCTCGCGCGCGATCCCGCTGGCGATCAGATCGGCAACCGCCCGCTCCGCGTCCGCGGTCTGCTCGAAGACACCTACCACGGTCTGCGTCATCGAAGCACCTCCTTGTGTTCCGAATCTGGAGAACGCAGCGTTCCCCACGTCCCTGCCCGATGGGAAGGATAGAGAGGGCGCGGCCCTCCCGGGCGCACCTCCAGCCGCAATACCTGTCGCCCTGCAGCCGTCCCCGAGGTGGGGGCGCGGCATTGGCGCTTCTGACAATGCAATACAGCGATTGTCTTGCAGTATAGGCGATTCGCGCCGCTTGCTCAAGAGGGGATTTTTGGGGAGGTGGCTACCCCGCGGGGAGGGTGTGGGAGGGCGCAGCCCCCCAGGAACTTTTCATCCCGTTGGGGTGCGGCGAAGCCCCATAGACGGCCACAATCCAACATCTACAATCTAAAATCTACAATCTAACGTGAAAATAGGCTCTCGAAGAGGGGGGTGGGGAAACCGGGTTTCCCCACCCCCCCGCCCCGCAGGGGAATGGGGAAACCGGGTTTCCCCATTCCCCCACCCGCGGGAGGGTCTGGGAGGGCGCAGCCCTCCCAAGAACAAACGTATGTTCATTGCGGCGTTGTGCGGCGCAGCCGCATGGACGGCTAAAATGGCATTACCTCTGGCTCAGCGCCGAAATCCGCATCAGCAGCCCAACAATGATGAAGTTGACCAGCACCGACGAGCCGCCGTAGGAGACGAAGGGCAACGTAATGCCGGTGAGCGGAATGAGGCGCAGGTTGCCGCCGATGATGATCAGCGTCTGCACGGCGATGATCGTCGTCAGACCGATCGCCAGGAGTTGCTCGAAGCCCCGGAAGCGCCCCGGAATGCGCAGGGCGATGTGAAAGCCGCGGAAGATCAACAAGATGTAGGCGATCAACACGGCCAGCGTGCCCGCCAGGCCCATCTCCTCGCCGATGGCGGTGAAGATGAAGTCGGTGTGGATGGCCGGCACAATTGCCGGCACCCCCAGGCCTAACCCCGCGCCGAAGATGCGCCCCGCCGCCAGAGCGTAGATGGCCTGGACGATCTGGTACCCGCTGCCCTGGGCCGTGGCCCACGGGTCCAGCCAGATCTGCACCCGAATGGCCACTACCGGCACGAACTGGTAGAGCACATAGGCCCCCAGGCTAAAGGCCAGCATCCCCGCCAGCACATACCAGCCCTGCCCCGTCGCCGCGTAGAGCATGGCCAGAAAGACGCCGAAGAGCAGCAGCGCCGCCCCCAGGTCGCGCTGGAACACGATGGTTGCCATCGCCAGGCCCCACATGCCAACGATTGGCGCCAGGTAGGGCAACGGGGGCAAGGTCAGCGGCCCGACCCGGTAGCCCGCGCTGACCACCTCGCGGTACTCGTTCAGGTACGAAGCCATGAAGATCACCAGAATGATCTTCAGCAACTCCGAAGGTTGAAAGAGAAACAACCCGAAATTGAACCAGACCCTCACCCCACTGTTGTTCGGATCGACGCCGAAGAGGAAGGTGGCGAAGATCAACAGCAGCCCCAGGGCCAGCCAGACGTAGCGGTAGTGATCCAGGAAGTCGATCAGCGAAAGGCGCAGGGTGCGGATGAGCAGACGATCCCAGGGCACGAACAGCATGGCGCCCAGCCCCAGCACCCCCAGCGTCACCCAGAGCGATTGCCTGGCCGCGACACCCTCATAACAGGGGAAGATCGTGCCGTCGGCGGCGGTGCAGCGGTAGAGGGTGTTCAGGCTCGGTTCGAGCCGCGCGGTCAGCATCAGGCTCAAGCCGGCCAGCAGGGCCACCAGGGGCAGCAGCACCTGGTCGGCGCGTGGGCTGCTGATGCTCAGGCCCAGCGACACCCCGATGAACAGGAGCAGCGGGAGCGTCGAGGGCCACAGGATGTTCAGCACCCCCGGCACGCTGGCGACGAACTCGCGCTGCCGCGTGGCGACGACCACCAGCAGGTAGCCCGCGGCGAAGAAGAGCAGCACGGTCAGCAGCAGTTGAAACTCTACCCCGCGAAACCGGCGGAGCATTGCCAGAGGACTGAAGGTGCGCTGTGCCATAGGTGATCCATATGTGCTTGCGGGCCGGTCCTGTCCAGGGCAGTGTAGCACAGAAGCGCTTATCAATTCCAGTTGACAGCTCCGCAGAGGGGCCCGGCACCACCCCACAGCGCTCCGGCGCTCCAGAGGGCGGTGTGGAGGTGTGGAGGTGTGGAGGTGTGGAGGTGTGGAGGTGTGGAGGTGTGGAGGTGTGGAGGTGTGGAGGTGTGGAGATGATCGAACCCCTCGGCTGGGTTGCCACTGGCAACGATGGCACTCAGCGCTCATCGTCGAGCGGGCGGCGCACCCCGTGCCCGCCGCGATTGAGCGCGCGGGTGGAGATCATGGTTGTTTTCACATCCTTGTGACCGAGAAGCTCCTGGAAGGTGCGGATATCGTAGCCGTCTTCCAGCAGATGGGTCGCGAAGCGATGGCGGAAAGTGGGGCAGCCGGCGTGTTTAGCAACCCCCGCCGGGCAGATGGCGCTGCTGGTGGAACAGGAGGCGTCGTGGCGCGCGCAAGACCTCGCGCGCATCGTCCAGCACGTTCGGCGGTGGTGTGGGCCTCGCGCGACTCCGGGAAGGACCTGGCAAGCAACCGGGCCGGCGTTCAGCAGACAGCAGACTTGTCTTCTTGTAATCGGCAGGTAATCGGCGTGCGCTACGATACGCGCAGCAGCATCGCATCGAACATCCAACCAGGGGATCTTCGCTGCGCCGATGAACGCGAAACGGCCCACCCAGGGCAGAGAGACTGCGTGCGCGCCGGGCGCGCGCGGGGCGTTTAGCCTGCGGGGATGCAGTCCATTGCGGAGTTATGCCGCCAATGGCGCGGATTGTATTCCATCACAGTAGGATGCGTATCTATGGCAACACGAGCGTTTGACCTCAACATTGAAGAAGTTCTGGAAAATTGGGAAGTCGAACATGCCCTTCGGGAGATTATTGCCAATGCGCTCGACGAACAGGTTATCTCCAAGACTGCCGAGATAGAAATCTTCAAAGATAGGCAAGGCGATTGGCATATCCGAGATTATGGCCGCGGTCTCAAAATTGAGCATTTCACCTTGAACGAGAATCAGGAGAAACTGAACGCGCTTTCAGGAGTAATCGGTAAGTTTGGTGTTGGGCTCAAAGACGCGCTCGCTACTTTTCACCGCAGGGGCGTTGGCGTTCTTATTCGTTCTCCATTTGGAACATTTCGCCTCAAGCAAGAGCATAAGCACGGTTTTAGCGACATTGTGACACTTCATGTGGAGTATGATGACTCGCCCAACAACATGCGCGGCACGGAGTTTATTCTGCATGGTGTGACCGACGCAGATATGGCGAAGGCTAAATCACTCTTTCTAAAATTTGCTGGCGAAGAAATCTTGGAAACAACTACTTACGGTCAAATTCTGCGGCGTAAAGGGAATGCTGCCCGTGTATACATTTTGGGGGTGTTTGCCAGCGAAGAACCTAATTTCCTCTTCTCGTACAACATCACCAGTTTGACTGAATCAATGAAAAAGAAACTCAACCGAGAAAGGTTGAATGTAGGCAGGACCACCTATGCTGATAGAGTAAAAGCCATCCTCAAGAGTGTAAAAAGTAAAACAGTTGAAGATTTACTTGTAGACCAAGTTGAAAAACGTGCAACTGGCGAACAAAACGACGAGATGGCCTGGATTGAAATCAGCCAAATGGCTCTAAACCTCATGCACCAATGGCGAAAGGTGGTTTACTTCACGGAGCAGGAAATTCAGTTAAGGCCCAATATCCTCGATAATGTCAGGTCGGATGGCTATGAGGTGGTTGTTATTACCGAACAGCAAAAATCAAAATTGCAGGCCCAAATTGAAACAGGTGGGCCGCAAGTTCGGACTATAGAAGCGTATGTCCAAGAATACAATGCCAGTTTTAAGTACAAGTTTGTTGACCTCCATGAATTGACGCGAGAAGAGCGCCGCATCTACGATTTTACGCCCAACATACTCGCGCTTGTTGGTCTCACCCCCAATCGCGTTCCCCAAATACGAATTTCCGAAACAATGAGAGTGACCACTGATGACACCGAAGGAGTTTGGGATCCATCCATTCCCGCCATTGTCATCAAGCGCAGTAGACTTTCTTCACTTATTGGCTATGCCGCGACTCTATTGCATGAAGTTGGACATGCAACCACAGGGGCGGTTGACGCGACACGGGAATTTGAGCGTGTGTTAACAGATTATTTGGGGCGAACGTCAGTAGCGGCAATTGGAAGGTGAGCAATCATGGTCTGTTCCTTGAAATCCAAAAGGCGGCATAACACCGGGTTGCAGCCGACGTTGCTCCGCTACGCTCCGCAACGCGGCTGAACCCGACAGTTAGGCGGCTAGCAAATGAACACACAGCAGACGATGGACAAACCATGCTAGACAGAATCATTGCAAATGCCATATATCTTGTTCCAGCACGAGTTAATAAATTCAAAAAACAACATCTCGAAGAAGAAGTTTTAATTGCTGATGCTACAAAAGCCAGAAAAGTAAAATCCAACCAACAAGCGCGTTATGAAATGGGTTGGGTCATTGCAAGACGGGGCGTCCTGATGTTAACAACAACTTGCACCTGACGCCGCTCTGCTGCGCTTCGCGGCGCGGCTGAACGCCACTGTTGGGCGGCAACCCATCCTACTATACTGTCTACCACTTTGTCTGCATGATACCATATTATACTACTGATATTAACTCAGCAGAAAGGGGAAACCTATGTCAAATAATACAGAGCTTGTTCAGCAAGGGATCGCCGCAGTAAAAGCAGGAGATCTTGCTGCTGCCCGATTATTATTTGCCAATGTTCTTCAAACGGAACCAGAAAACGAAGTAGCCTGGCTGTGGCTCTCTGGAGCAGTCGCTTCTAACGCTGAAAGAAAAAGGCGAGCGGGCGGACGCTGTTGAGGAACGGGTGGAGGGGCTGCTGAAGCGCCACGATGTGGCGGAGTGGCTGAGAGCGTCACGGTGACGGAAACGGCCATCGTAACGCGGCGACGTGGGCGCCGGGGCCGCCCGAGTGCCACAACGCCCGTCGAGGAGGTGACCACGTATCAGGTGCAGCTGAGCGTCCAGCGCAACGCGGAGGCCATCGCCGAGGCCCAGCGTCTGGCCGGCTGGGGCATTTACGTGACCCATAGCGCCATTGAGGATGTGTCGTTGGTGAACGCCATGGCGTTGTACGGGGAGGAGTGGACGGTGTGTTGAGCCTGATCGCGTGGCAGGCCCGGCGCACCCTGGCCGCCGAACAGGCCACCCTGGCGGGGCTGGTGCCGGGCAACCCGAAGATGGCCACGGTCCAGCCCACTGCGGAGCGCTGGTTGCGAATGTTCACCTATCTGCATCTGCTCATCCAGCGGCTGGACAACCAACGGCTCGGCCAGGTGCGCGAAGCCTGAACTCCACTCCAACAACGCATCCTCCATCTCCTGCAGGTACCAGCCACACTCTATCAATTTGAAGCCTGCTTGAGCGGCGAACCCTCGGCAGTGGGAGGGTGGAAGCGAAAAATGCTATATCTACGTCAGCACTGTCGAAAGGTCAGATTGTACACGTCCTGTGTTTATTTTATGCGCATTTGACTTTGCCATTGGGCATTGGCGGCAGTGGTGAGTTGGGTATGGTGCGCCGTTGTCTGGCGCAGGATGGCGCGGGATGGTGCGTTGTTGTTGAATCAGAGTGGGTTCGGACATGGAAACACCTCCAAAATGTTTTTTCACCGCAGAGGCACAGAGAACGCGGAGTTTCTGGTTTTCCTCTGCGCTCTCTGAGTCTCGGCGGTGAAAGACTGGCATCCCCCTATCCAGTCATCGGGATCAGATTCTCTAGGGCGATCTTGCGCTCCGTTTTCAGACCAGAGATGTATTCGGAGGCATCCAGAATCTCGATGCCCACGATGCGTCCGTCGGGAGCGTAGTTGATGGCGACTTCTTCGCTCAAACGCTGGGTAGTCACCTCGGCCGGCTCATCGCTCAGGCGGATGTACAGGGCATCTACTTCAGGATCATACGTTACTTTCATCGGTTTCTCTCCTGACTAAAAATAGAACGTGTAAACGGTCACCACGACAAGTGCATCTGATTCCCTGGCAACTATTGCCAATACCTGCTTGATGGGATAGTATCGGCCGCCCCACAGGCGTTCGTACTGAAAGTTCTTACGGTAGCCCAAACGGCCACGTTTGGCCGGTACTTGTTCGCCAGAACGAATGGCTTCTAACACCTCATCCTCAGTGGCTCCGCGCTCAACCATCTGTTGTAAAGCGTGACGAGAAAAATGGACTGACTTTTCCATGAATTAAGTAATTGTACTCCTGCTTCCGTCTCACTTTACACTTCGCCTTGCCCCGGCGATGACCTGCACCAGGCGTTCCATCTCGCGCTGGATGGCGGGCGGCTGGGGCGCCACAGCCTCCCAGCATTCCTTCTCAAAATCGCGGCGCACCAGGTCGGTCCAGACCTTTTTGGTCTCCTCCCAGTGCAGGGCGAGGGCTTTCCATTCGGTCTCCAGTTGGGAAATGGCGGTGTTCAGGTTGGACATAGTTCTCTCCTGTATTAGGTGGTTCTCATCCTCGCTCCGGGCTGCCCATCGTCCCTTCAATAGACTCGGGATCACGCTCCCTCTCCGGATTGCCAGTGGCTTCCGGATGGCTGCCCACGCCGCTTGCTCCAGCCAGCGCTTCAGCCAGCGAAACGCCCTCCCGCAGCGGCTGCCAGGCATCGCTGCCGGCGGGACGCACGTACACGTCTGCCAGCCCCATCTCACTCTGGATGACTACCGCCACGGCGGGGACATTCTCCGGCCTCAACTCTTTCACCAGAGCGGCGATGCACTCGTTGGTGGGACACCACTGGGATGAAGTCGGGTCGGCCATCTTCTCTGCCTGGGCTGCAATCCATTCAGGCGAGCCTTGCTCACCATGTTGGGTCTGACCAGGGTGGAAGGGCGCATGACCGTGCGCCCCTACAACTTTGGATTCCAGCACGATCACGACAATCCAGGCGCGGTGAAAACGCGGTCAAAGCCGTGCCTGGGTTGGTCAAATGGGAGTTCCTGGAAGCCGGGTTGCTCACGCACCAGGCGCGCCGAGAGTGCCTCGCCCACCGCACCCAGCGCATGGCGCACGTCGGTTGCCAGCCAGCGAGTGATGGCGATAGCGGCAGCGGTCAAGCTCACGCCCAGTGCCGCCAATCCCGCGGCAGTGGCAAAGGTCTCGCCTACAGCCTGCACCGGCGGTGTGGTCACATAGCCGCTGGAGGAAATGCCCATCGCTACGTAGGATTGCAGCGTGGTAATTTTGCGTTCCAGGAAGGCATTGGCTTTGGGCAGTTCGCCACCCAGCCAGGCTTTGAGCCGCTGCGCCTGACGGTGGTACTCCTCAGCCTGTCTTTCTGGCGGGTCCACTCCTGGACGGTGCGCAGTTCTGCCTCTGCATCGAGTAACTCTTGCTAACGTAGGCGGGAGAGCGGCCGTCAATCAGCCGCAACCGCTATTGGTTCCAAGGTGACGGTATAGCCAAGCTGCTCGATGCGACGACGCATGAGCGTCAGCACGCGGTCCTTCTGCCGCTCATCCACGGCTGCGGCACCCCGTTCCTGATAGGTCGCGCCGGTCTTGAGCAGGGTGTAGACGATCGTGAGGAGCGTATGGGCTACGGCCACAATCGCTTTCTTCGCCCCCCGCCTGGTGACCAGCTTGCGGTAGCAGGCTGCCAGGGAGCTGTCTTTGACCTTGACCGCCGCCCAGGCAGCCTGGATGAGGGCTGCGCGCAAATAGCGATTGCCCTTGCCGATACGACTGCTGCGCCGTTTGCCCGCGCTCTCGTGCTGCCCCGGGGCGAGGCGGGCCCAGCTCGCGGCGTGGCCCGCATCGGGGAAGCGACTCATATCAGTGCCCAACTCCGCCATAATCACCTCGGCCACCCGTGGTCCAATCCCCGGGACGGCGTCACAGATCGCGCGGGCGCTGCGCCAGGTACGCGCAGACGGGCCGTCTCCGCTCGGACCAGGACGGTGCGTCGGTGCACCTGGCTCGCCGGGCGGTGCACCTGGGTCGCTGGGTGGCGCATCAGCGGCCTGGAGTGCCGCGTCAATCTGCCCATCGAACACCGCGATCTGCTCGTCCAAAAAGTCCAGGGGGGCCAGGTGCTGGGCGAGCATGAAGGCGTGATGGGGGGCCAGATTGCCGCGCCAGGCCTGCTCCAACGCGGCCCGCTTCGCGCGCAGGCGTCCCTTGGCCAGATCGGCCAGGACGCTGACATCGGTTTGGCCCGCGATGAGCGCCTCGAGCATCTGTCGCGCCGAGACCCCGGTCACGTCCGTGACCACCGCAGCCAGCTTGAGGTTGGCCCACTCCAGCACCTTCTGCATGCGGTTGACCACCGTGGCCCGCTCCCGCACCAGATGGCTGCGCTGGCGGGTCAGGTCACGCAAGGCCCGCTGCGGCGCCGGTGGGATGAAGCTCGCGCGCAACAGCCCATGGGCGAGCAACTCGGCCAGCCACTCCGCGTCCTTGACGTCGGTCTTGCGACCGGGCACGTGCTTGATGTGCTGCGCATTGACGACCAGCACGGTGAGGCTGTCCTCCAGGAGGGTATACACGGGCTTCCAGAACTCGCCCGTACTCTCCATGGCGACGTGGGTCACCCCCAGGCTAAGCAGCCAGTCGACAAGGGCGAGCAGGCCGGCCGTCATGGTCGAGAAGGTGCGCACCTCGGTGGTCAGGGTGCCATCAGGTGCGAGGAGGCGCACGCAGGCGACGACCGTCTTCTTATGCACATCCAACCCGGCACAACGCGCATGCACGACCTGCATCACACCCCTCCCCTGTCTCCTGAACGCATCCTGGCGGCTGGCAAGATGCTGGTTCGTCCAGAAACTAACGTGCGTGCTTCCCGGTCAGGGCCGGGTATCACAGAGTGTTGTGCTGTACAGCATCCGGGTCAGACTGAAGTTCAGACTCGTGGCACTACAGAAACTTCGACCTTGATGCCAGCCGTTCGTACCAGTGTACCATTTTCATTGGGCGTTGTGCGCGAATCGCATGGGCGGCTGAGGTGACCATCGTGCGCAGGGTTCCGCCCCCCTCCCAGCCTCCCCCCGCTGGGGGGAGGCGCCGGGTTCCCGCCCCCAGCGGGGGAGGGTCAGGGAAGGGGCTGTCACTGTGCCCGCGGAGCTATGGCGCGGGCGTCCCGCCCGCGCTCCCGGGCCGTGTGCATTGGGCGGGGTGCGCCACGCGCATGACCGTCTCACGTGAACATAAGCTGCTGGAGCAGGGGTGTGGGGAAACCGGGTTTCCCCATCCCTCCGCCCGCGGGAGGGTTTGGGAGGGCGCAGCCCTCCCAAGAACAACATTTTCATTGCGGCGTTGTGCGGCGCGAGCCGCATGGACGGCTAACGTGAAAATAGGCTCTCGAAGAGGGGAATGGGGAAACCGAGTTTCCCCATACCTCAGCGGACGCGGGCCGGAGGCCCGCGCACCCAGGCCCCGGCCCCTGGGAGGGTTTGGGAGGGCGCAGCCCTCCCAAGAACAACATTTTCATTGCGGCGTTGTGCGGCGTGAGCCGCATGGACGGCTGGAGTGAAACAGGCAGTTTTCGGATCGTCTCGGAAATCCTTCGCTCTATCATCGCGTTCTCTCCACTTGAGATTATAAACCACAAATGTCCGATTGCGACACAAGTAAGCCGCCCAACGTATCCGTTCAGGGGGTGAGATTTGAGGGCCATAGGCGAGGTGCCGGCTGGCCGGCCCAGGAGGCCGTAATCGCCTCAACGAGAAAGGGCCAGAGCGGTCGCTCCTGCTGCTAACAGGTCGCGCTGACCGTGAGCATGCGCTCAACGAAGCGGCTCCCGCTCGCACTCTGTGTGCCATACCAGGAGCATGCGCTCAACGAAGCGGCTCCCGCTCGCACTCTGTGTGCCATACCAGCCCGTGCGCCACAGCCCTGCCGGACGCAACGCCCGTTCCGCCGCGTTGTTGGTCAGCTCCACACCCGCATGCTCGATACATGTCCACAGCGCTTCCCAATGCTTATGGTCTTTGAATACATAATCCGCTCTAGCCCGCGCAGGCGGGCTTCGCATTCCGTAGCCGAGGGCTTTAGCCCCACGGCCAGCCCGGCATAGCGGATGAATTTCTCAAAGACCATCAGCATCTCGGCGCACCGGCTGCCGAGGTAATTGGTTTGTTGCGTTGCCGGCTCAAGCTTCGGGCGCATCGCTGCCGGCATGGCCGTCAGCTGCGCTTTCATCAGCCCCTGCTCAATCTCGCCCGCCCGATCCTGTGCCCAGATCTTCAGCACCTCCTCGGCCTGGGCCAACCGTGCTGCCGCCGCTTCCTGCCAGGGGCCTTTGGCCTCGGCTCGCGCCCGCAGATTTCGCACCAGATGGGTCCACCACCGCTGGCGCCGTTTGCTCTCCAGCCGCCCGTGCGGCGCGAGCCGCACCCCGACGAGATGAACACAGGTTCTTCCTGGGAGGGCTGCGCCCTCCCACCGGGTGGGGGGTCTGGGGAAACCCGGTTGCCCCAGACCCCTGCGTGAGGGCCAGGCCCTCTTGCGGGCGGGGGCGTAGGGAAACCCGCTTTCCCCACACCCCTCGCCGAGGGCGTATGGTCACGTGAGACGGTCATGCGCATGGCGCACCCCGCCCGATGCCCATGGCCTGGGAGCGCGGGCGGGACGCCCGCGCCACGGCGCCGCGGGCACGGTGACGGCCTCCTCCCTGACCCTCCCCCGCCGGGGGCGGGAACCCGGCGCCTCCCCCCGGCGGGGGGAGGCTGGGAGGGGGCTGCACGCGGCGCGCGATGGTCACCGCAGCCATTCATGCGGCTGCGCCGCACACCGACGGGACGAACATAGGTTCTTCCTGGGAGGGCGCAGCCCTCCCGGACCCTCCCGCGGGCCGGGGTCTGGGGAAACCCGGTTTCCCCAGACCCCCAACGGTACCGGAGGGGCGAACCGTGTCTTAGAACATACCGCCGCGTGGGGAAATGAACCCTGAGTTTAACCACCTCTTAACACAACCATCACACGCTTGCAACCTCCTCCAGGTATAGTACACCCCGGCAACGACCCTGCTCCTCCGGGCGGCGCGGCCCCTCCTATCCCTCCTCGCGTCCCTTCAAGGTTTCCCTATGACGTGAAAGGAACAGGAACATGCAGGACCTTCAGCGAACGGTCCCTCGGCAGCCGGATGGCGCGATGTCCATGCTAGCGCTGGCCCTTAATCCGCTCTCCCTTACGCTTGGATGGATGGCAGCCTATCTGAACTACATGCAAGACGCGAGCCAGCGCTCCATCCTCTTCCTCGACGTGCTGCGACGGCGCGGCAACCAGTTCTTCGAGCACGAGGCCGCTGGCGCGCCGCCGGTGTTGATCTTCGACTATGAGTTGCTGATTGATGGCAAGGATCTGCCCCGGCCCTGCAATTACCTCCTCTACCGGATCGCGCCTGAAGCCGGCCAGGAGATTGACCCCAGGAAGCGGCCCTTTGTCATCGTCGATCCTCGCGCCGGCCACGGGCCCGGGGTCAGCGGTACCAAAGAGGACTCCCAGATCGGGGTGCTCCTGCGGGCCGGCCATCCGGTCTATTTCGTCAGTTTCCGCCCCGATCCCGTGCCCGGTCAGACCCTCGAAGATATCGGCAGGGCCGAGGCCACCTTCCTGCAAGAGGTGCGTCGCCTCCACCCCGACGCGCCGAAGCCCTGTGTGACCGGCAATTGCCAGGCCGGTTGGGCCGTAGCCATGCTCGCCGCCGTCGCGCCCGACCTGTCAGGCCCGATCATTCTTAAAGGTGCGCCGCTGTCCTACTGGTCCGGCGCGCGGGGTAAGAACCCCATCCGCTACACCGGCGGCCTGTGGGGTGGGGCCTGGATTACGTCATACCTCTCGGCCCTGGGCAATGATCGCTTTGATGGCGCCTATCTGGTGCAGAACTTCGAGAACCTGAATCTCGCCAATACCTTCTGGACCAAACAGTACAACGTCTACGCCAACGTTGATACTGAGCCGTCGCGCTACCTCGATTTCGAGAAGTGGTGGACCGGCTTCTTTAAGCTGACCACCGAGGAAATGGAGTTTATCGTCAACGACCTCTTTGTCGGCAACAAACTCGGCACAAACCAGGTCCAGCTCTCCGATGGTCGTCAGGTGAGCCTGAAGAACATCAAGGCCCCGATCGTGGTCTTCGCTTCGCGGGGCGACAATATCACGCCGCCGCAGCAGGCCCTCAACTGGATCCTCGACGTCTACGAGAGCGATGAGGAGATCGTGCGTGACGATCAGGTGATCGTCTACACCCTCCACGAAGACATCGGGCATCTGGGGATCTTCGTCTCGGGGCGGGTCGCGCGCCGGGAGACCTCGGCGATCTATGGCACCCTGGAGTTCATTGACCAGCTTATGCCGGGCCTCTACGAGATGCTGATCGAACCTGTCGAGGAGACCTCGTATGACCGCGTCGCGGTGTTGCCGGAGTATCGCGTGCGCTTCGTCGAGCGCTCGCTGAACGACATCAGGCGCATGGACGACGGTCGCGGTGAGGAACGCTATTTCGACACCTTCGCCCAGGTCTCCGAGGTGACGACGAGCTGGTACAAGACCTTCGCCGATCCCTGGGTGCGCCTGGGGGTGACGGAGCAGTCGGCACAGTTGCTCCGCGAACTGAACCCGGCCCGGCTCCAGCACTACGTCTTCTCCAACCGCAACCCGTGGATGTGGCCCGTCGCCGTGATGGCTGAGGGGACTCGCCGCAACCGTCGCCCCGTCGCCGCCGACAATCCCTTCCTGCTCCTCGAGCGCGAGGTTGCCGGCGCCGTCGAGACCTGGCTGGAGTCGGTGGGCAAGCTCCGCGACGCGGGGCTGGAACTCTGGTTCAAGAGCGTCTATGGTCCCCTGGGGCTGGGTATGCTGTTTCCGCCGCGGGAGAGCCGCAAGGTGCCGGTCGAGTCGGAGGCCGACCAGGCCTTTGCGGCGAAGGCCGAACAACTGCGCGCCCATATCGCCGAGGGCGGCTTCCACGCTGCCGTGGCGCGCCTGATCGTCCTGCTTTCACGCGCGGATCACGACGTCGAGCCACGGACCATCCACAATGTCAACCATCTGGTCGAGCATCCCCGCTTCGCCGGCATGCAACCAGAAGCGTTGCGGGCCCTCTTCAAGGATCAGTTCCTGACGGTCGTGCTGGATCGCCAGGGCGCGCTCGCCGCGCTGCCCCGCCTCGTGCCTGACCGCAACGAGCGTGAAGCGGCCATGGCCCTGGCAGCGCAGGTCGTGCTGGCCAGCGACAAACCCAACCTGGCCGAACGAGCCGTGCTGGAGGAGATTGCCAGGACGCTGGGGTTGGAGCTGGAACATCCCGCATTGAGCATGGCCGGCTCGCCGGATGGTGATGCGGGCGCCGAGGTGGCGCGCCTCCGGGCCGAGAACGAGCACCTGCGCGCCGAGCTTGCCCGGCTTCAGCAGGGTGAGGGCATGGCCGCGGGGAACGACTGATCTGGTCGGGAGGGGATCGCGGACTTCGATGAACTGTTGGCGCGGGCCGCCGAACGCGTCCCGGCGCAACGTCTGGTGACCACCGCCGATGTTGGCCTGTTTACGGCCATTCTGGCCACCAATGCCGCGCGCCTTATCACCGGTGAGATCACCTATATTGATGGGGGCTACCATATTATGGGCTAAGGCATGGTTCAAGCGAACGTGACAATCGGGCCTTCAACTCTACAGCTCTACACCTCTACCGACCGGTTCGGTGGAGGTGTGGAGCTGTGGAGCTGTGGAGCTGTGGAGCAACGGTCAAGCCAGGAGGCCCGATCCTGAAGCATGCCTCAGGCCCGATCTCCCGCATGCGCCCGCATGTTCTGCCCGCCCCTAAACCAGCAGGGGCGTGGGGATCCCGGGTTTCGCCATGCTCCTCCAGCCGGCCAGATTGCCATTCGTCAAGCGAAAGAAGGGGTTATGCCAGCATCGTCGAACACTCCCCGACCTTCCAACGACGGGGGAACGATTGTCGAACGTAAGGAACCTGAGATCTCGCTAACCCAGGAGCAAATCGAGGAAGTCAAGCGCGCCGATGCGCGCTCTGATCGGCGTCTGGCCCTGCTGGTCTTTCTCGCCACCCTGGCGGGCAACCTGCTGGCATTGATTGCCAGCCTGGCCGACGCGAGCGGTCTCATCGTGCCGATTACGAATATGGTGTCTCCCAGGCCCTCGGTGACGCTCGCCGGGAGCGCCACCATCCTCGGCGATGAATTGCAACTGGCCAGCGACTGGGTCGAGGCGTTCCAGAAACTTACGCGGGAGACATGGGATCTTCCCATAGCCGGTGAGGTCGAACGCACCATCCGCGTCACGGTCAATCCAGTGGGAACGGTTCAGGGGGTGGAACTTGCGACCGGCGGCTCGGTCAACCTGCTCGCGGCCTCCGAACCCCTCAGTGACCAGCAAATCAACCGCCTGACCTCTTCCGGGGTGGCCATCGCCTGCGCCGCGCCGGTCGGCTATGATGTCATTGTCTTCGTGACCGACATCACCAACCGCCTGGAACGCGCCATAACGCGCGCGGAACTGGTGGGGATCCTTAGCGGCGCGATCCGCAGTTGGTCCGAGGTGGGCGGCAGGCCGGAGCCGATCCGCATCTTCGCCCGTGAGGGCAGTGGAACGACCGATCTGGTGTTGCAGGAGTTCCTCGGGCAAAGCGGCATGCCTTCCCATATTATCGGGTGCCGTTCCCAGGCCGAGTGTCTGAACCTGGCGTTGAGCACGCGAGGCTCGCTCTACTGGGTCAGTCTATCCTGGTTGCGCCTGCAACCGGATAACTATCTCGTTCCCGTCCTGATTGCCAATGACAAGGGACTGGTCACCGATCCGCTGACCCCGCAGTTCGACCCCTGGAACTATCCAGTCGAGCTGATCCGCCCGTTGTACATCTATGCGCTCCAGAGTCCACGCCTGGATCAGCGCTCGGTCGAATTGAGCAAGCAATTTCTCGAATATATCCGGGGCGTGCAGGGGCAGCAGATCCTCGAGATCCACTTTTTCTACACCTATTTCAAACCGCCGCCGGGGGTCGAACTGCGCCTGCCGCCCGGCTTTGGCCCGGCGCCGAGCGGGTTGCCCATTGTGTGCCGCTAGGGTGCCCAGAGGGATAGGGGGCATGCTTTGACAGGACTTATGCGAGGGACGCTGGGAGGCGATGCCTCCCCGCATGCCCCCCGTTCCCGCCCGCGGCGGCCAGGCAGCCTGGCGAAACGAGAAACGAGAAACGAATGGATCGTTCGCCGGGTTCAGACCCCCTCCCAGCCTCCCCCCGCTGGGGGGAGGCGCCGGGTTCCCGCCCCCGCCGGGGGCGGGTCCGGGAGGGGGCCGTCACCGTGTCCGCGGCGCCGTGGCGCGGGCGGGACGCCCGCGCTCCCAGGGCATGGGCATCGCGGCGTTGGGCGCCATGCGCATGACCGTCTCACGTGAACATCGGCTGCTGGAGCAGGGGTGTGGGGAAACCGGGTTTCCCCGCGCCCCCGCCCCGCAGGGGGATGGGGAAACCGGGTCTCCCCATCCCCCCACCCGGTGGGAGGGTTTGGGAGGGCGTAGCCTTCGTGAAAGTGGCTCGTTCGAGAGCGCGTGGGAGTCGAACCCACCGGCGAGGCTCGTCACCCCGCCCACAGGTTTTGAAGACCAGGGCAGCCACCGGGCCACATCCGCTCTCGCCGCGATTCTAGCCCCCCGCCAGGCTCGCTGTCAAACCCTGGCCCTACCTCAACGCCCCCCCGTCTGGCGCCTGAGCGCGCAGGCCCCGGGGCTGCGAAACCCGCCGGCGCGGGCGAGCGCCGTCCGTGCGGCTGCGCCGCACACCGACGGGATGAACCTACGCTGCTTCCTGGGAGGGCGCAGCCCGCCCACATCCTCCCGCGGGCGGGTGGGTGGCTATGCTGAGGCCGCCTGGCGCAAGCGGGCCGCGTGCCCGCCCACATCCTCCCGCGGGCGGGTAGGTGGGGAAACCCGGTTTCCCCACCTACCCGCTCCATGGGACTGTTTTTGAGGGATGCGGTGAGGCATCGCCTCCCGCCATCCCCCGTTCCCGCCCGCGGCGGCCAGATGGAATGATTTGTGGTGGGCCGCAGGCACTCCATCCCTTTCCGCCGGAAGGCCACCGCGTATCTCCTGTCGGTGAAGGTTTATCTCCTGTACATATAAACACAGCGGTTGTACAATACGTCCGTCCTGGTGCGCCACCACATCCGTGTGTAAGGGTGGACGGACGATCCGCGCCGGTGCGGCGACGGCCGCATCGCGACGCCCCCCGCGCGTGGCGCCGGTCCCCCGCTCCCCTCTGCGGGAGCTAGGGAGGGGATGAGGGCGAACCGGCGCATCCCAACCCCGTCAATCTTGTCGACGCCTATGGGTTCTGTCCGTCCCTAAACCACATCAGCCGCCCATGCGGCTCGCGCCGCACACCGATGGGATGCAAATAGGTTGTTCCTGGGAGGGCAAAGCCCTCCCACACCCTCCCGCGGGCGGGGGGATGGGGAAACCCGGTTTCCCCATCCCCCTGCGCAAGGGCTGCGCCCTTACCTTCCCGCGGATGGGGGCGTGGGGAAACCTGGTTTCCCCACACCCCTCGTCGAGGGCTTATGTTCACCTGAGGGAGGAGGACCGACGTGAGCCTCGCTGATGCCCCGCATGCGATCGCGCTGGAAGCGGCGCCCCGCTCCCGCCCGCCGGAAGCCGTTCGTCCGCTGCGGATCCTGCTGATTACGCCCAGGGGGAAAAAGGAAGAGGATAGCAGCCAGAAGGCGCTGTTCTCGATGGCGATCGGTGTGCTCGTCAGTATCACTCCGCCCCAGCATTCCATCGAACTCGCCGATGAATTGTTCGGCGACCCGATTGATGTCGCTGCGCCCTACGACCTGGTGGGGATCACGACGCGCACGATGAATGCTACCCGCGCCTACGAACTGGCCGATGCCTTCCGCGCCCGTGGCACGCCCGTGGTCCTCGGCGGGGTGCATGTGTCGTTTAACTACGAGGAGGCCCGCGCCCACGCCGACGCGGTGGTCTGCGGCGAGGCCGAGAACCTCTGGGCCGACGTGCTCGCCGACGCCGCCGCCGGCGCCCTGCGCCCGCGCTACGATGCCCGCGATTACCCGCCGGTGACGGCCATCCCCGAACTGAACTACGAACGCATCCTGCGCTCGGGCCGTCGCCAGCCGGTTGACGCGCGCAAGTCCATTCCCATTGCCATCACCCGCGGGTGCCCCTATACCTGCGCCTTCTGCGTTACGCCGAACTTCACCGGGCGCCTCTACCGCATGCATTCCCCCGAGGCCATCCGCCGGCAGGTGTTGGAGGCGAAACGGGTCTTTTTCCGCCCCTCGAAGTATGGCAAGACGCCCTGGTTCATGTTTACCGATGAGAACCTGGGGGTCAATAAGCAACGTCTCTGGGAGATCCTCGAGGTGCTGGCCACGTGCGATATCAAGTTTTCTAGCTTCATCAGCATTAATTTCCTCGAAGACGATCACACGGTCGAGTTGCTGGTCAAGGCCGGCTGTCTGATGGCCCTGGTCGGTTTCGAGTCGATTAATCAGCAGACGCTGGCCGCCTACAACAAGGGGCGCACGAACTCGGCGCGCAAGTACGCCGAGATTATCGCCCGCTGCCGCAAAGCCGGCCTGAACCTCCAGGCGAACCTGCTCACCAATCCGGCCATTGATACCTATGAGGACATGGCCGCCACCGAACGCTTCGTGCGCGACAATGATCTGGTGATGCCGATCTATTCCATTATTACTCCCTATCCTGGAACCCAGCTCTACAAGGAGTATAAGGAACGTGGTCTGATCGTTGATGAGGACTGGGATAAGTACACCGCCCATAATCTGGTCGTCCGCTGCGATCGCTATGATCCGCTGGAGTACCAGTTGCGCTACCTGGGCCATTTCCTGGGGATGTACTCCTGGCCGACGATCGTCCGCCGCGTGTTGCGGAACCGCAACCGGCTGGTCAATCTGATCACCAGCGTCCTGTTCCGCAAGAATCTCCAGGACCAGATTGCCAGTGTCAGGAGCGGCCGCCGCCGCCCCGTGCAGCAGGGCCGCTCTGTGGCCCCGCCGCCGCCCGCGGTTGAAGAGGTGGAGGTCGAGTAGCTCCCGTTCGGATAGTACCCCACCGCCACACCCCCACAGTTCCGCGCGCCCGGCCCAGAACACGTTGACGGGCCGGCGGATGCGAATCTTTACCTCTACTCCCGGTTGCAGGCTCGATTCTCCGCCTGGCCCTCTGCCGTGCTATGCTGAAAGATCGACGCGGAGCGTAGCTTTACCCTCCACGTAGCGAAGGGAGGTGATCGTATGTATCGCTACGTGCTCCTTGCGCTCGTGTTGTGTCTGGCGGTCGCCGGGGCAGGCGTCGTCCTGGCCCGGCCTCCGACCCCGGCGCTCGCCAGTCCGGTTGTGTTTGAGGTGACCCCGTCGCGGGTGTATAACACCACCGCCAGCGAGGTGACGATCAAAGGGGTTGGCTTCGTCGCTACACCGGTCGTCACGCTCAGGCTGGGCGATCTGTCGCCGATCGTGCTGAGCCAGGTCACGTTTGTGAACTATAGCACCCTTACCGTGACCGTGCCGGCGGAAACTCCCGAAGGCGCGTACGTTGTCAGTGTGTATAACCCCGATGGCGCAGGCTTCCAGACCGGCCCTGCCGGGTTGACCGTCGTGCGTCCCGGCGACCGGCGTATGCGCGGCTGGGCGGCAACTACCCTGCTGCCGGGGGGCCGCAGCGGCTTCGCCGCGGTTGCCACGGCAGGAAACGTGTATGTGATTGGCGGGTTCTTGTCGGGCACGGCCGATAGGGGGGTCTTGCGGGCAACGATTGGCCCTGATGGCCAACTGGGACCCTGGCAGAGTATGAGCCAGTTGACCACCGCGCGTGGCGGAAGTGTGGCCGTGGTTGGCGGTGAGTATCTCTATGCCGCCGGAGGGGCTGTCGCGGTCGGCATTCCTACGGAACGCGGCATTGAGCGAGCCAGGATCGGGGCCGATGGCGCGCCTGGACCATGGGAGGTGATCGGCGAACTGCCCGGGGTGCGCTACAGGGCCGCCGGTATCGTGGTTGGCGATTACTTCTTCATCATGGACGGCATCACCACATCATTAGATACCTCTGGAGACACGATCCGGGCGCGCATCGCCCCCGATGGGACGCCTGGGCCCTGGGTTCCAGTAGCGCCGACCCGGGGACGCAGCACGAGCGCGGCCAGCGCCGGTTCGGCCATCTACGTCCTCAACGACGCTGGCACGATCGAACGCACGCGCATGAATCCTGATGGTAGCCTTGAAGCGTGGATCACGGTTGACCCAACCAGGGTCAACCATCGCGGTGGAGCGCTGGCCGTGTTCCAGGGGAGTCTGGTTGTGCTTGGCGGCGCTGGCGGCACCTTTCCCAACACCTACAGCCTGACCAGTGTCGAGCGCGCCGACATCAGGAGCGATGGCTCCCTTGGCCCCTGGACGCCGGCGCCCTCGCTGCTGATGAGCCGGTCGGACTTTCCCGCGGTAACGTGGGACCAGTGGATCTACGCGCTGGGAGGCACGGGAACGCCCTTCCCGGGCGATCAGGCGGTAGAGTTCAGTGGTCCGGGGCTGCTGCTGTACATGCCGCTGGTCGCACGTGACTGATTGTCGTGATGCGTTCCAGGCGCGCAGGCTTCGCCTGCGGCCGTTGATGCGGGTAAGCAAACGGGGGCGCGGGGACGGCCTGGCCGTCCCCGCGCCCCCGTTTCACGATGTTACGCTGAGGTTGCGCCGTCCTCGGGCGTGTCCGTCTCCCACTGGACGGGCCGGACGCGCGGCGGTCGTTCCATGCGTTCGGCGCCTGAGGCCATGCGTTGCACCACCCGCGCCGTATCCTCGAAGAAGCGTTGCCCGTCGCGAATGGGGAAGGCGAAGCGCAGCGGGCCGACCTTGCCCAGCACGTTGACCACGTTGCCGGGGAAGAGGGCGAGCTGGTCGCCAAAATCGCGCAGCATCGTCGCCACCAGTGACTGCGCGTTGTCGGTGACGGTAGTGCCGGGTGGCGGCATGAGCACATTGAGCACCAGCCGGCGGGCCATCTCGATGTGGCTCTGCACCTGGATCTCGCCCTCGCCGCGGATGATCGCCTGGCAGGCCAGGCGCTGCCCCTCGGCCAGCCGCGCCTCGGGGATCCAGGCGCGCTCGATCTCGCTCGGCGGGCTGAGGTGCTCGCTCCCGGCAAGCACCTGGCAGCGACAGGTCTGGCAAGTGCCGACGTTGTCGCATACGAAACCGATGTGGGCGGCGTTGCGCCGACCGACGTTCAGCAGACGCTCGCCCACTTTGGCCTCCATTGCCACATCGTTCATGATCACCGTAGGCACATCGACTCCTTCTGCATTCAGTGCGGGATCGGGTGAATAGTGGTCCGACAAGGTACCTGTGCGCACCTAACGTGAACATAGGCTGCTCACCTACGCGCATGCGGCGCTGACCCCCCTCCTAACCTCCCCCCGCTGGGGGGAGGAGCCGGACTCCCTCCCCCCAGCGGGGGGAGGGCTGGGGAGGGGGGCAGTCACCTTGCCCACGGAGACGCGACGA
>Ga0272446_1000683_pt1 | contig 52083 bp, 56 predicted proteins | sample YNPCB0061_FD_194587 | JGI IMG/M metagenome (GOLD analysis project Ga0272446, IMG submission 194587) | Hot spring microbial mat communities from Yellowstone National Park, WY, United States - YNP-CB-006-1 | ecosystem: Environmental > Aquatic > Thermal springs > Hot (42-90C) > Sediment | place... | reverse complement strand
ACGTTCGAACCTCGACGACGCCGTCGTGGCCGCCAAGGCCCGCCTCGATCTTTGCGGCTTCGTTCTCGCAGTCGAGGTGCTGCACGCGCACCTCGAACCGTGTGGCGCCGTTGCTCATGACTGACACTCCAGTGGAGCGTGCGCTGAGATCGAGAGGGGTCGTCGCCGCGCGCGCCTCATCGCGCTCGCTCCTTATGCCGGGCAAATGCCTCCCGAACAGCGCGCTCGAGGGTCGGGCTTTCGAGCCGGTAGTACGCCAGCTTCCCCTGCATCCGGCACTTCACGACGCCCTCTCGCCGCAGCCGCTGGAGCTGCTGAGACGTGGCGGGCATCGATCGTCCCAGCACTCGCGAGAGGTCGCAGACGCACAGCTCGTGGAACGAAAGCGCGTAGAGGATGCGCAGGCGCGTAGGATCGGAGAGCAGACTGAACTCTGCCGCGGTGCGTTCGAGGATCTCCTCGTCGGGCATCGCAGCCAGCACCTCGGCGACGTTTTCTTCGTTCACGAACTCGACGCCGCACGTGCCCGTGTCGTCCGCGGCATCGGACGGAACGCGAACGCGATCGGCGGGCTTCGTTTCCACGAGTTCGAAAACTAGCAACAACGGAAGCGTCGATCAATGGGGTCGCACAACGTCCTACTCTTGGTCGGGCAATGGCCGCTTTCTTAGGGAAGCGGCTATTCGGGCCGGCCGCGCAGCGAGTCTCAGCCGACCAGCGTCTTGAGGAGCGCCATCCCCCGCTCGGCCTCGGCCGGCGTCGCGTCGGCCAGCTCGAGGTACACGCGGCCGCGGGCGTCGTAGAAGCTCTCGGTCTGGACGATCCAGCGCTCGCGCTCGGGCGTGGCCAGCTCGACGTCCGCGGCGAGCTTGTGGAGCGCGGCGCTCACCAGGCGGTGGCTCGTGCCGTTCGGGAGCCGGATCTCGGTCTGCGGCTCGGCCGTCCCGTAGCGGCTCTCGCCCTGGCTCACCGTCTTCGTCGTCTGCGTGTTCTGGCTCGTGGTCCGCATCGTCGTCCTCGCGTTGTGCAGGGCGGCTCGTCGCCCGTTGCGAGGGAGATACAGGCTTCGGTTCGCGCACCTAGCAAGGCCAAGACCACCGGTTTTTGTAGTCGTTTCTCGTGCTTGCAACAGCCGCGAGGGCACGCGGGATGGTGGCTTGTCCCATTTGGTTGCGTGCGCAACTATATCGATGCTACTGACAGGCAATGGCGGCCGATCAGACCGACGAGCTTCGCCGCATCATGCAGCGGTTCTTCCGCCGCTTCGGCGCCCTCGCGGCTGATTCGACCCCGTGCGGCAAGCCTCTTTCGATCGCGCATGCCCACGCTCTCATGGTCCTCCTCACGAAGGGCGAGCTGTCCCAGCGGGAGCTGGGTGCCGAGCTGTGCATCGACAAGAGCAACGTCGCGCGCCTGTGCGCCAAGATGGTGGACGCCGGCCATGTGAAACAGCGGCCGAGCAAAGAGGACGGGCGAAGCCGCAGAGTGTCTCTCACGGCTCGGGCGCCTCGCGAGGGAGGTCGATGACGCGAGCAGAGCGCGCTTCGGCTCGCTCCTCACTGGGTTGCCCGAAGCACGCCGAGACCACGTCATCGAGGCGCTACAGCAGCTCGTTGCCGGGCTTGACTCCGTGCCCGCTGTTCTCGTCGACGAAAGGACGTCCGAATGACTCGCTTGCTGCTTGCTCTGGCCTCCAGTCTCGCGCTCTTTGTCGCGTGCTCGCGCGACGCGCCGCCGACGCCCGCCACAACTTCAACCGCAGCATCGACGCCGGTGGCATCTTCCGCCGCTGACGCGCTGGACCGGATGGACACGCGCGCTGCCGTCCCCCTGCTCCCCATGATGGCGAACCATCAGAAGCAGAACATGCGTGACCATCTCGTCGCCGTGCAGGAGATCGTTGCAGGGCTCGCGGCCGACGACTTTCCCGGCATCGAGCGCGCCGCTGGTCGCATCGGCTTCTCCGAGCAGATGGGCCAGATGTGCACGCACATGGGGGCCGGTGCGCCGGGCTTCACGGAACAGGCGCTCAACTTCCATCACACCGCTGACCGCATTGGCGCGGCCGCTCGGGACCGCGACCGTGCCCGGGTGCTGACGGAGCTTGGAGCCACGCTGCAGACGTGCACGTCGTGCCACGCAGCCTGGAAACAACAGGTGGTCGACGAGCCGACGTGGCAGCGACTGACCTCCTCGGCGCCGCCGACCCACGGTGCCCCGCACTGAGTCGCTACATCATCCGCCGCGTGAGCCCGGCGCGAAGCATCTCGGCCACGAGTCGTCGGTCTCGCCCTTCACGGCGAGCTCGACCTCCTCGAACTTGCGCGCGTTGGCCACCACCCACTCGATGTACTTCGGCACCGTGAAGTCCTCGACGCCGAACGCGATGTCCTGCATCGCCTTCACGATCTGCAGGGCGGTGCCTTGGAACACGCGCCCGTCTCTCATCACGATCTTCATGCTGCGGTCTCCTTCCGGCGCGCTCGCCAGTTGCCCGAGTCGATGACGGGGCGACCTTCGACCTGCTCGGGTGCGAGGAGGTAGGTCTCGACGGCGGCGCCGTCCTCGAGGGCGATGCGCGTGCGCCGGTAGAAGCGCGGGTGCCCTTCGAGCCGGTCGAGCGCGCCGAGCGTGGCCTCGTCGACCTCATACACCTCGCCGGCCACCGCGTGCTCGCCGCCGCGCACGAGCCCTGGGAACGCGCCGAGGTCGCGCAGCTCGAACGCCGGCTTGGTCCTCGCCTCCGCGACGAGCCGGGCGCCCGTGAGGAGTCGGTGGTTCGGCTCGCCGGCAAGGAGCGTCCCGTAGACGAAGACGCGCGTGGGCGCGCCACGCTGGCCCTTGGGCGCGTTCATGGCTCCACCCCCGCTGCGGTGGCCAGGGGCGCGACGTCGAAGCCCAGGCGGGCGTATGCGCGCCACAGGACGCGGAAGTAGCCGGGCTGCGGCGCCCAGGGCTCGAACCCGTCCTCGGGCTGCAGGTACGTCGTCGCGCGGCGGCGGTAACCGCAGTGCCAACCCGCGACCTTCCGCGCCGCGCCGTCGGCTGCCAAGGTCGTCGCCATGGGACGCCCCGCATCGCGCGAGAAGCGCATCGAATGGTCCGCTCGAATCGAGGCTTGGCGGGCGAGTCGCCTTTCGGCTCGTGCCTTCTGCGAGAGGCACTGCGCCGGGCGTGCGCGGCTGTGCGAAAAACGGACCCTCCCCCCCTACCTGCGGCAGGTTGTAGGCAGGTGCCGGCCTCCCGCGGCCGGGGGGCGTGGGCGGGCGCCGGCGCGAGGACGTTGGGGACGGCGCCCGAGCCGCCGAACAGGCCCCGCAAGTCCGCGACTTCACGCAGCGGCTCGACGACGAACCGCCGCTTTTCTCTCTTAGCGGCGGTTCGCTCGGCGCCGTCGACGAGCCCGTCAGCGCCGGCCACGGCCTGCTCGATCGCAGCGGCCTCGTCGCCGTGCGCGCGGCCGCGAGACTGTGAGCTCGCTGTGCTCGAGCACTCGGCCTCCTCGTTCGCGCCAAGTCCGCGAGATTCCGAGGGTGCCGTATCGGAGGCGTGTTCTTCGGGCGCGAGGTGAGCCTGGTGGGCGCGACTGTTCGAGGCTCTCTCGTCGCCGCGTGGGGCGCGCCCTTTGGCCCGCACGCGCGCCGCTGCTGCATCGGGAGCGCTCATCGTCCGTCCTCCTCGACGTCCGCGCGCCGTGGGCCAACGTCGGCGCCCTGACGCGGGAGCAGGCGCGGCTCGACGCGCTCGACCGCGCGCAGGAGCCGGACCTCGAGCAGCGCCTCGTCGTCGGCCTCGGCCGCGTCCATCTGCTCGGCCAGCTCGCGGGCGAGGCGAACCACCTCGCGCACCTCGCGGGACACGTTCGGTTCCCAGGCGGCGTCCTCGCTGGGGGGCGGCGGGGGGTCATCCGGCGAAACTGAGCGCCCCGACGCGCTCGGAAACACGTTCGGATTCGCCCGCTCAGTTTCGTTCGCGGCCACGCTGGTCACATCGATGACGCCGGCCATCTCGGGCGTCGCTTCCCGCTGGTCCCGGAGCATGCGCGCGTACCGCTCCTGGATGCTCTCGAGCGACAGGATGGTGCGCACCTCGGAGCGCGAGTCGGCGCCGCCGAGGATGAACGCCTTGAGCCGCGCGAGCGTGTTCACGTCGGTCGGGTTGTCGGAGCGGACGCGGCCTTCCTTCAGCGCCTTCTCGAAGCTGAGGAGGAACTCGTCGATCATCTGGACGAGCCGGTCCTCGCCGACCGCGATGGCCTCGGCGCGCAGCTCGATGAGCTTCTCCTCGGTGCGGACCGCGACGCGCGTCGCCGTCTGCTCGCGACGCTTCATGCAGTTGTGGCTCTTCGCGTAGCTGGCGATCACGCTCGGGGCGACGCCGTAGCGCTCGGCGAGCTGGCGGCACGGCGGGTACACCGTCGTCGTCGCGCCGTTCTCGAGCACCTTCACCTCGCCGAACACCAGCAGCCGGTCCAGCTCCTCGTAGGAGATGAGCGGCGCCTCGGCCTTGCGCGGCCGTCCCGGTCTCCGCTTCGGCTCGGGCGGCTCCGGCGTGGACGTGCTCGCGCCAGGCGCAGCGGGAGTCGGCTCGGTCGTCGTCGCGACGGGTGGAGCCTTCTGGTCCTTGAGCGTGATGGGCTCGATCGGTGTGCCCGCCTGGAACGCGGCCTTGCGCTCGACGCAGCGGCTCTGCTTCGCGAACGCCGCGACGAGGCTCGGCGCCACCTCGAACCTCTTCGCCACCTCGCGCTGCGAGGGCCAGACGCGCGTCTCCGCGCCATCGGCACCGGCGACCAGCTCGCCCTCGACCAGGAGGCGATCGACCTCGTGGTACGGCATCTTCGGCCCGTCCTCGCGACGCGGGCGTCCTCCCTTTCGCTGCTCCGGTTCGCGCTTCGCCATCTCGTTCCTCAGAAGCCGCTGGCGAGCAGCAGCGGGGACTGGCCAAGCATCGTCCGGAGGCGCCGCAGCACGCGGGTCCGCTGCCGCTTCAGCCGTTGGTACATCCGCTCGCGCTCGAGGTCGTCGTCGGGCGCGACGCGGTCGACGTAGCTGCGGAGCAGCTCTCGTCGCAGCACGGTGGCGGCGACCACCTCGAGGCTGCTCTGCGGGATGCCTTCCTCCGCGGCCCGCTCGAGCAGGAGCGCGAGGTCGAACAGCTCCTCGTCGGTCGTCTCGAGGCGCCGAGCGTTGATGGACTCGGTGCCGAACATCGCCAGCTCGTCGGGGTCGGCGCTCGGATGCTGCTGCTCGCGCTCCTTGCGGAGGAACGCGAACACCTGGCGCTCGGTCCGCTGCCGCAGCCGCATCGCAATCCGGTCGGCGTGCTCGTCGACGGGCAGCTCGCCGAGCGCGGCGAGGAACGCGGTGACCACGACCTGGTCGAGCTCGTCGCGGGGCACCGCGTCGCTGACGAGCCGGTGCCGCAGCCTGCTCAGCATCGGGTAGTACGCGACGAGGAGCACCGAGGCCCAGAGCGCTTCTCCGGTCGCTCGATGCTCGGAGAGCATTGCTCGGGTGAGCCCGTCCCGCTCGGGGTAGGTGTGCTCGCGATCGTCGGCGAGCGCGGCCAGCACGGATGCGACGTCGGCATGGCCGGCGAGAGCGTCGTGTCGGGCCCGGCTCTCGTCGAAGACCCGGCGCGGCGCAGCGAGAGCGTCTCGCCGCAGCCGCTCGATGACGGTGCGGAGGGCGCTGCTCATCGCCGACTTCACCGTCGCCGTCACCTGCTACCGCTGCAAGACGCTCAACGTCCTCGCGTCGCCGCGCAAGCCGACGCCGACGCCCACGTCCGCGCTCCCGAGGGCGACGGCCGCGTAGCTCGCGGCCTGCCCCTCACCTCAAGTCCACCGAGCGCATTGACGCCCTGACTCGGCCACCAAGGAGCGCCTGACGCCCGCCGGAAAGGCGGCGCGTCATGCGCGCAAGCTGGGAGGCCCTGCACGCGGGCCTCGATCGTTCCGTTCGCACTCTTCAGGCAGATCAGGCGTTTCAACAAGCGAAGCAGCAGGCCCCGGCGCTCGCCGGGTTCGACGAGCCCAAGAAGCTCGTCGCGCACCTCACGAGCAAGGCCGGCGACCTCGACGAGAAGGACCGCATCCTCGGCACCCTCGTCACGCTGGTGCAGCGGCGAGAGCACCACGAGGTCGCGAGCGCGCTCCTCTGGCTCGGGCTCTGGCCGGGGCTCGACGCCGTCTACCGGCGCCGGCTCCGGCACTTCCGCGACCAGCCCGACGAGCTCGTCGCCGAGCTGGCCGAGGCCTTCACCGCGCTGGTCGAGCGCCTCGACCTCACCGCTGTTCACCGCGTGGCCGCGACGTTGGTGCGGAGCACCGAGCGCGACGTCATGGACCACCGCAAGCGCCGGTGGGCCGAGGTGAACCACGGCCTCGAGGGCGAACCGAACGAGCCGCTCCGCGACCTCGAGGGCGACATCTCCAGCGCGAGCTGGTTCGACAAGGCGTCGCTCCAGCGCTGGGCAGCGTCCGACCACGATCTCCCGAGCCTCTCGTTCGACGAGGACGTCGCGGTCCTGCGCGCGTGGCTTCAGCCCATCGTCGGCCCCGACGCCGAGCTGCTGCTCGCGGTGCTGGTGCTGGACGAGACGCAGCGCGAGGCGGGCGAGCGCCTGGGGCTCACGCACGACGCGGCACGCAAGCGCTTCCAGCGCGCGCTCGGACGGCTCCGCGAGCACCTCGCGACCTCCCTGTCCCACTCCGGCCGCGAGAGCCGCGTTTGCCCCCCACGCAACCGCTGAACCGCCCGGAGGAGCCCACCGACATGGACCACGCGCAGCCCATCACCAGCCCGACCGACGACGACGACTTCGTGCGTCTGCCGGGCCTCTTCCGCCGCTGGGAGCTCGAACAGGTCGTCGAGCCCGGCACGGACTTCCACCTCGAGGAGGCGGGCAACGCCTCCGACGGAACCCCGCTCTTCGCCGTGTACCGGCGCGAGCGCCCGACGACGAGCAGCACGAGCAGCAGCAACCCCAACCCCAAGAAGGAGCAGTGACCAATGGCACCGAGCATGTGGCAGCAGACCGAAGAGATGGCGAAGAAGCACGACCAGGGCGGAAGCCTCTGGCTGAAGCTCGGGAACGACGGCGACAAGGCGGTCGTCGTCTTCCTCGGCGAACCTCACCCGCGTGAGGTCTGCTTCGTGGACGGCAAGTACATGCCGTTCGACGAGAAGCTGAAGGCGCAGGGGCTCAAGCCCTCGCTGCGCGTGGCGCTCAGCGTCGCGCTCTACGACTCGAAGGAGGTGAAGGTCCTCGAGCAGGGCGTGATGTTCTTCAAGGACCTCGTCCGCGTCCGCGAGAAGTACGGCCTCGAGAAGTGGGCCTTCGAGATCCAGCGCCACGGCGCCGCCAAGGATCCGAAGACGACCTACTCCATCCTGCCCGAGCACCAGCTCTCGGCCGAGCAGCAGAAGGCGTTCCACGCGCTCCCGCAGCACGACCTCGAGAAGCTCTACGCCCCCGAGAGCGAGGGAGGCAGCAGCGCGCCGCTCGGCAGCTACGACCAGAAGTCCGACGGCACCGTCGACCCGAAAGTGGCGCAGGGCATCGCCACGCAGCTCAAGGCGCTGCCGCGCGAGGCGGTCGATCGCTTCCTCCAGAAGTTCGGCGTGCAGCGCATCAAGGACCTGCCGGCCGCGCAGGTCGAGAAGGCGCGCGCGTTCGTCGAGCAGCTGCAGACCGAGCTGGCCGCGCCCGCCGCGACCGAGACCGAGGTCGATCCGTTCGCCTGAGCGCCCGGCGCGAGGAGCCACCCATGAATGACTACCTCTCCGAGGTCTTCGGGGACGGCGGGCTCTTCGCCTCGCGGTTCCCCGGGTACGAGATGCGCGAGGGCCAGGTGGCGCTCGCCCGCATGGTCGACGACGCCATGCGCGGCGGGCGCCACGCCCTCGGCGAAGGGCCCTGCGGCACCGGCAAGAGCGTCGGGTATGCGGTGCCCGCCGTCTGGCACGCGCACCACGAGCAGAAGCGCGTCGTCATCGCGACGGCGAATATCGCGCTCCAGGAGCAGCTTGTCCGCAAGGACCTGCCGATGCTCGCGAGCGTGCTGCCGTGGCCGTTCACGTTCGCGCTCTTGAAGGGGCGCAACAACTACGTCTGCCTCGATCGCCTCGCCGAGTCCGAGGCCCGCGGCGAGCTGCGCGGGCTCTTCGACGACGGGCAGCAGCGCCAGCTCGACGACGTGCTCGCGTGGGCCGAGGCGACGAAGACCGGCGACGTCTCCGAGCTGCATCGCCGGCAAGCGATTTATCGTCCATCGCAAAATCTACCCCGCGTTCGAGCGCCGCTTCGCCGAGGCGATGGGCGCGCTGAAGGTCGGCGACCCGATGGACGACGAGACCGCCGTCGGGCCGCTGGCCACCGCCGCGGTCCGCGACGGCGTCGAGCGCCAGGTGGCCGCCTCCATCGAGGCCGGGGCGCGCCTCCTCGTCGGCGGCGAGCGCGTCGGGCGCGGCCGCGGCTTCTACTACGCGCCGACGGTGCTGGCCGACGTGCCGCGCGACTCGCCGGCGGCGCGCGAGGAGCTCTTCGGCCCGGTGGCGCCGCTCTTCGAGGCGCGCGATCTCGACCACGCCATCGCGCTCGCCAACGCCACCCGCTACGGCCTCGGCTCGAGCGTCTGGACCCGCGACCCCGCCGAGGTGCGCCGCTTCGTCGACGAGCTCGAGGCCGGGCAGACCTTCGTGAACGCGATGGTCGCCTCCGACCCGGGGCTCCCCTTCGGAGGCGTCAAGCGCTCGGGGTACGGGCGAGAGCTCGCCGCCGTCGGCATGCGCGAATTCCTCAACGCCAAGACCGTCGTGCTCGACGGCGAAGCCGCCGACACCGAATAGGAGTGTAATGGGGTTGACAGGCGTGCGTCTTCCCTGGTGAGACCAGAAGGAGCGTGCCGATGAGCCCGCACGAGCACCACCACCACGACCACCACCACCCCGCCGCCCACCCGCCGTACGACGTCCACCCGGACCGCCCCGGCATGGCGCGCGACCCGGTGTGCGGGATGGCGGTCGACCCCGTCCACCCGAAGGGCGGCCAGACCATCCACGACGGCAAGCCCTACTTCTTCTGCAACCCGAAGTGCCTCGCGAAGTTCGAGGCCGACCCGGCGAAGTACCTCGCGCCCGCGCCGGCGCCCGTCGCTGCGCCGCCCGGCACGATGTGGGTCTGCCCGATGGACCCCGAGGTCCGCCAGGACCACCCGGGCGCCTGCCCGAAGTGCGGCATGGCGCTCGAGCCCGAGCAGCCGACCGCCGTCGAGGCCCCCAACCCCGAGCTCCTCGACATGTCGCGCCGCCTGCGCATCAGCGCGCTCTTCGCCGTCCCGGTCTTCCTCCTGGCGATGAGCGAGATGCTCCCCGGCATGCCGCTCCACCACGCGCTCGGGATGCGCGCGATGGTCTTCCTCCAGCTCGCGCTCGCGGCGCCGGTCGTCCTCTGGGGCGGCCTGCCCTTCTTCCAGCGCGGCTGGCGCTCGCTGGCGACCGGCAAGCTGAACATGTTCACGCTGATCGCCATCGGGACCGGCGCGGCATTTCTGTATAGCGTGTTCGCCGCGCTCTTCCCGTCGCTCTTGCCCGCCTCCGCCGGCGCGCACGGCGGCCAGCCGGCGGTCTACTTCGAGGCGGCGGCGGTGATCACCACCCTGGTCCTCGTCGGGCAGGTGCTCGAGCTGCGCGCTCGCGCCGCCACCTCGAGCGCCATCCGCGGCCTCCTCGGGATGGCCCCCAAGTCGGCGCGCCGCCTCGAGCCGACCGGCGCCGAGAGCGACCTCCCCATCGCCGAGGTCCACCCCGGCGACCTCCTCCGCGTGCGACCCGGCGAGCGCGTCCCCGTCGACGGCGTGGTGGTCGAGGGGCAGAGCGCCGTCGACGAGTCGATGCTCACCGGCGAGCCCATCCCCGTCGAGAAGGCCGCCGGCGCCAAGCTCTCCCGCGGCACCGTGAACGGCACCGGAGGCCTCGTCATGCGCGCCGAGCGCGTCGGCGCCGACACGCTGCTCGCGCAGATCGTCCGCATGGTCTCCGAGGCGCAGCGCAGCCGCGCGCCCATCCAGCGGCTCGCCGATCGCGTCGCGGCCTGGTTCGTCCCGGCGGTGATCCTCGTCGCGGTCGTCACCTTCGTGGTCTGGGCCGCCGTCGGGCCGGAGCCGCGCCTCGCGCACGCGCTGGTGAACGCGGTGGCGGTGCTGATCATCGCCTGCCCCTGCGCGCTCGGGCTGGCGACGCCGATGTCGATCATGGTCTCGACGGGGCGCGGGGCGCGCGCGGGCGTGCTGGTGCGGAACGCCGAGGCGCTCGAGACGCTGGAGCGCGTCGACACGCTGGTCGTCGACAAGACCGGCACGCTCACCGAGGGCAAGCCGCGCCTCGTCGACGTGCTGCCGTCGAGCGGCGTCACCGAGGAGGAGCTGCTGCGCGCGGCCGCTGCGGTCGAGCGCGCCAGCGAGCACCCGCTGGCCCCCGCGATCGTCGACGGCGCGACCGCGCGCGGGCTGCGCCTCCCGCCGGTGGCCGATTTTTCGTCTAGCACGGGTCAGGGCGTGGCGGCGACGGTCGACGGCAAGATCGTCCTGGTGGGGACGGCGCGCCTCCTCGCCGCGCGCGGCGTCGGCACCGGCGGCCTCGAGCGCGAGGTGGAGCGGCTGCGCGGCGAGGGCAAGACCGCGATGTACGTGGCCATCGGCGGCACCGTCGCGGGGCTGGTCGCCGTCGCCGATCCGGTGAAGCCGGCCGCGCGCGAGGCGATCCGCGCGCTCCAGGCCGACGGCGTGCGCGTGGTCATGCTCACCGGCGACGCGCGCCCGACGGCGGAGGCGGTGGCGCGGGCGGTCGGCATCGACGACGTCGTCGCCGAGGTGCTGCCCGCCGACAAGGCCGCGGCCGTCGAGCGGCTGCAGCAGGCGGGGCGCATCGTGGCCATGGCCGGCGACGGCGTGAACGACGCGCCCGCGCTCGCCAAGGCCCACGTCGGCATCGCCATGGGCACCGGCACCGACGTGGCCATCGAGAGCGCGGCGGTCACCCTGGTGAAGGGCGACCTTCACGGCATCGTGCGCGCGCGCCGACTCAGCCGGGCGACGCTGGCCAACATCCGCCAGAACTTGTTCTTCGCGTTCGTCTACAACCTGATCGGCGTCCCCGTCGCTGCGGGCCTGCTCTACCCGCTCTTCGGGCTGCTCCTCAGCCCGATGATCGCCAGCGCGGCGATGAGCCTCAGCTCGGTGTCGGTCATCGGGAACGCGCTCCGCCTCCGGAACGTCCGTCTCTGATCGGCGGCGACGACCGCCGGTCGCTGTCGCCGAGCACGCGCGTCACCGCCTCGGGCGCGACGGGCTTGCTGAGGTGGTAGTCGAACCCCGCCTCGCGGCTCCGTCGCTGATCCGCCTCGCTCCCCTAACCCGTCAGCGCGATCAGCACCGGCTGCGCGAGCGACGCATCGCCGCGAATGCGCCGCGCCACCTCGTAGCCGTCGATCCCCGGGAGCCCGATGTCGAGGAAGACGGTGTCGGGGCGCGCCGCCCGCAGCGCGTCGAGCGCGGCCACTCCGTCGTGGACCATGGTCGCCTCGTGCCCCTCGAGCTCGAGCAGCATGACCAGCGTCTCGGCGCCATCCACGTTGTCGTCGACGACGAGGATGCGACGCGCCGCCGCCGACGGCCCCGCCTGTTCACTGGCGCGCGCGCGATCACGCACCTCGGCGGAGGCGAGCGGCAGGCGCACGGTGAAGGTGCTGCCGCTGCCGATCCCGGCGCTCTTCGCCTCGATGGTGCCGCCGTGCATGTCGACGAGGCGGCGGGCCAGCGAGAGGCCGATGCCGAGGCCCCCCTTGGCGCGCGTGAGCGTGCGATCGACCTGCGAGAACATGTCGAAGATCGACGGCAGCACCGACGGCGAGATGCCGACGCCGTTGTCGCTGACGGTGATCACCGCCCAGCCCGCCTCGACGGTGCCGGAGAGCCGGATGTCGCCGCCGTCGGGCGTGTACTTGGCGGCGTTGTTGAGGAGGTTGCTGACGATCTGGGCCAGGCGCGTGACGTCTCCTTCGACGAAGGCCTGGGCGCCGGGGAGGGTCACCGAGAGCTGGTGGCGCCCCGCCTCGATGAGCGGGCGGCTGGTCTCGACGGCGTGATCGAGGATCGCGGCCAGCGCGACCCGCTCGCGGTCGAGCTCGATCTTGCCGCTCGAGATGCGCGACACGTCGAGAGATCGTCGACGAGCCGCACCACGTGGGTGAGCTGGCGCTCGATGGTGTTCTGCACGCGGATGGCGACCTCGTCGGAGGCGCCGCGGCGACGGAGGATCTCGATGCCGTTGCGGATGGGCGCGAGCGGGTTGCGCAGCTCGTGGGCCAGCGTCGCCAGGAACTCGTCCTTGCGGCGGTCGGCCTCGCGCAGCGCCTCCTCGGCGGCGAGGCGGTCGGTCACATCGGTGACGAAGGCGTAGTAGATGTCGCCGCCGTCGTCCTCGGACGTCATCAGGCTGACATTGATCTCGACGGGGACGCGGCGGCCGTCCTTGCGGACGTACTCCTTCGCGTAGAGCTGCGGCTCGCGCGTGCGGTGCAGCTCGGCGAGGACGGCCGCCTCGTGCTCGCGCCACTCCGGCGGGGTGAGCGTCGTCACCCAGCTGCTGGCGCGCAGCTCCTCGTCGCCGTAGCCGGTGAGCTCGGCGTAGGCGCGGTTGAACAGGAGCAGCCGCCCGTCGGGAGCGCCGATCACGAACGGCTGCGACGCCCGGTCGAGCGCCTTGGCCAGCGCGTCGGCGCGCTTCCGCTCGCGCGCGAGCTGCTCGTCGGCGCGGCGGCGGTTGGTGACGTCGAGGCACATCCCGGTCATCCACGCCGGGCGCCCCGCCTCGTCGAGCGAGGTGCGGCCGCGATCGTAGAGCCAGCGCACCGTGCCGTCGGCCCACACGACGCGGAACTCCATCTCGAAGTCGACGCCTTCGTCGACGCAGCGCTGGCAGCGCGCGGCGACGGCGTCGCGATCGTCGGGGTGGATGGTGGCGAGGAACTCCTCGAGCGTGCGGACGCTGCGCCCGGGGGCGAGGCCGAAGAGGCGAGAGAGGCTCTCGTCCCACTCGGCGAGGTTGGTGGTGAGGTTCCAGCGGAAGGTGCCCGCGCCCGACCCGAGCAGCGCCGCCTGCAGGCGCTCGCGGCTCTCGCGGAGCTCGGCCTCGACGCGCTTGCGCCCGGTGATGTCCTGAACGACGCCGATCATGCGGCGCCGCCCCCCTTCGACGACGACGCTGCCGCGGCTGGCGAACCAGCGCTCGACGCCGTCGGTGCGCACGACGCGGAACTCGGTGTCGAACGGGGGCGCGCCGTCGACGCTGGCGGCGGCGAGCTCGGCGGCGACGCGATCGCGGTCGTCGGGGTGGATGAACGACAGCCAGCGACGAGAGGCGGCCTCGGCCTCGGCCGCAGGGACGCCGAGCATTCCGGCCAGTCGCTCGTCCCAGACGTTGTCGCCGGTCGCGAGGTCGGTGTCCCAAGCGGCCAGGCCGGCCACCTCGAGCGCCGCCGCGAGCCGGGTTCGGATATCGTCGCTGGGGAGGGTCACGCGATGATCGCCTCGCAGGGCGACGTTAGCAGAGAGCATGGAGCGTTCCGGACGAACGGCACGCGCAATTTCGACACATCCGGAGTCTTCGGGAGGGCGACATATTGCGATTGACAGATAAGGTCGCGCTGGTCACGGGAGCGGCGCGCGGCATCGGGTTGGCGACGGCGCGGGCGATGGTGCGCGAGGGAGCGCGGGTGATCCTCACCGACCTCGCGCAGCGCGCCGATGAGGCGGCCGAGGCGGCGCGGTCGCTCGGCGAGCGGGCGGAGGCGCAGATCCTCGACGTTCGCGAGGAGCGCGACTGGATCGCGGTGGTCGACGGCTGTGTGGCGCGGCACGGCCGGCTCGACGTGCTGGTCAACAACGCCGGCGTGACCGGCTTCGAGGAGGGCGTGGTCGCGCACGACCCGGAGCACGCGTCGCTGGAGGCGTGGCGCGCGGTGCACCGCACCAACCTCGACGGCGTCTTCCTCGGGTGCAAGCACGCCATCCGCGCGATGCGCCCGCGACGGACCGGCAGCATCATCAACGTGTCGTCGCGGTCGGGGCTCGTCGGCATCCCGGCGGCGGCGGCCTACGCGTCGAGCAAGGCGGCCGTGCGCAACCACACGAAGTCGGTCGCGCTCTATTGCGCGGGCGAGGGGCTGGCCATTCGCTGCAACTCGGTCCACCCGGCGGCGATCCTGACGCCGATGTGGGAGCCGATGCTCGGCGACGGCCCCGAGCGCGAGGAGCGCATGCGCGCCTTCGTGCGCGACACGCCGCTGCGTCGCTTCGGCGCGCCCGAGGAGGTCGCGTCCGTCATCGTGCACCTCGCCAGCGACGAGTCCGCCTACACCACCGGCGCCGAGCTCGTCGTCGACGGCGGCCTCCTCGCCGGCACCGCCGCCACCCCCGACCGCTAGCGCGACCGGGACACGCGGAGGCGGTCGCCCGTCGGGCGCGCTTCGATGGCGCGACAGCGACTCGGGGGCCGCCGACCGAGGCCCCACATTGCGACCGCGGCCGACGGCGCCATCGCCGACGCACAGCGCCCAATCGAATATCGGCAGACCTGGAACGGTTCACAGCGGCGAGCGTCGCGGCGACGTGTACGTTTGGCATCGACCCAACACATTGCGACGAGCGATTGGTGGCTCGACGCGAATACGCGTCTAGCGCAAAACGTCGGCGCCGACGAGAACCAGCCGGGGCCGCTGACCACGCGGCCGTGCGCGCACGCTCGCACGCCGGCGCGCGCTCGACCTCGGTGGGAGTGCGGAGCACGTGCGTGATGACGGTCGGCGGGGCGGTGCCGTGCTCGCCGCGGAGCCGGTTGAGCGCGATCGCGAGGCGCGTGCACAGTCCCTGCACACCTGCGAAAGCCACTCGCTCGTTCCTGCTTCGACGAACAGGTACAAGAGCCGAGTGTCGTCCCACCGCCTCCCTCGTCGCCGAACCGAATATCGGCAGACCTGAACGAATCCGTCTATCAGATAAGGGAGCGGACCGTTCACGGGTCTCGCGCTCGCGTGCTCGACGCGAAGACACGTCTCGCGCATGCTGTCCGGCTCGCCGTGGGCGCCGTTCGGAGGAGCATTCGCTGACGGCCAGGCGCGCTCGCCGGCGGAGGCGGTCGCCCGTTGATCGGCCGACGCCAACAACCACGTCGTGGACGGGAGGCAGATCCGCCAGACCGCCGACGAGAACCAGTCGGGGCCGCTGACCACGCGGCCGCGCTCGCGCGCATGCTTCCGGTGGTTGTCGAGGACGTAGGCGACGCACGAGCGCGATAACGGTCGGCGAAGACGGTGCCGCGCGCGCCGCGGAGCCGGTTGAGCGCGATCGCCAGGCGCGTACACAGCCCCTGCATCGCTTGCGACAAACAGTCGGGGCCGCTGACCACGCAGCCGTTCTTGCACGCATGCTTCCGGTGGTTGTCGAGGACGTAGGCGACAGCGCGTTTCACCTCCGTGGGCGTGCGGAGCACGTGCGTGATCACGGTCGGCGAAGACGGTGCGCCGCCGCAGCCACGACGTACGCGATCAGCCTTCTGCGAAGCGCTCTCGGCGCCCTCGTCGCCGAATCGAATATCGGCAGACCTGAACGACACGTCTCGCGCACGTTGTCCGGCTCGCCGTGGGCGCCGTTCAGAGGAGCATCCGGTGACGCCCAGGCGCACTCGCCGGCGGAGGCGGTCGCCCCGTTGATCGGGCCGACGCCAACAACCACGTCGTGGGCGGGACGCAGATCCGCCAGACCGCCGACGAGAACCAGTCGGGGCCGCTGATCACGCGGCCGTGCTCGCGCGCGTGCTTCCGGTGGTTGTCGAGCACGTAGGCGACGGCGCGCTTCACCTCCGTCGGCGTGCGGAGGACATGCGCGTGGTATCGGTCGGCGAAGACCTGGCCGTGCTCGCCGCGGAGGCGGTTGGCGCGATGGCCAGCCGCGTGCACAGCCCCTGCACCGCGCGCGACAGCCACTCGCTCGTCGCTGCTTCGACGATCAGGTGGATGTGCTTGTGCTGGACGGAAAATTCGCAGAGCCGCGTATTGAACCGCTCGGCGGCGGCTTCGAACGACCGGGAGATGGCCTGCATCACCTTGCGGCGACGGAGGCCCCACATCCGCGGCACGAGCCGCAGCGTGACGTGCACGGGGAGCTTGCTGCGAAAGCGCTCTCGTCGCTGGTGCGCGACGCCGCGCCGCGATCGCGGCCAACCGCGCCGTCGGCGCCGCACAGCCTGCGTCCGTCGCGCCTTCCCCTTCCGTCCCGCCCTCGCGAAGAGCCCGAGCTGTCGTGCCACCGCCGCCTCCGTCGCCGCACCGAATATCGGCAGACCTCGACCTATCACGACGCTGTGACATCGGAAGGATTTCCGTCTATCAACAAACAGGACTGATCGGCTCACGATGGAGGGCCGTCGCCCACCCTCCCCTTCCGCCCCGCCCCCGTCGCCGAACCGAATATCGGCAGACCTTGCACGACGCTGTGGCGGTCGCGGCGGCCGCCGAGAGCACGGGAAGAGGGCGGTTTCGGCGGAGCCTGTCCCCGGGTCAGCCGGGGTCGCCGCTGCCGAGCCAGCGCATCAGGGTCTTGTAGTCGATCTGGAGGGCGTCGCAGGCGGCGCGCTTGGAGCCGCCGCAGCGCTCGAAGGCCCAGTGGGCGTAGCGCCGCTGCAGCTCGCGCATCGGGAGGACCTCGCCGCCGAAGCTGGGCGCGGCGGCCGCGCGCGCCTGGCCCTCGAGGACGGCGCGCGGCAGCTCGGCCCGCGCGACCTCGGCGCTGCGCCCGAGGAGGACGGCGCGCTCGACGACGTGCTCGAGCTCGCGCACGTTGCCCGGCCAGTCGTAGCGCGCGAGCGCCTCCATCGCCTCCGCCGCGAAGCGCTCGACGGGCGACGCCGCGTGCTTGCGCCGCGCCGCCTCGAGGAAGCGCGCCACCAGCGCCGGGATGTCGTCGCGACGGAAGCGCAGCGCCGGGATCTCGATCGACACGACGTCCAGTCGATAGAGCAGATCCTCGCGGAAGCTGCCGTCGCGCACCGCCGCGCGCAGGTCGCGGTTCGTCGCCGCCACCACCCGCGCGTTCACCGCGCGCTCGCGCGCCTCGCCCAGCCGCCGGATCATCCCGGTCTCGAGGACGTGCAGGAGCTTGGCCTGCAGCGCCGGCGGCATCTCGCCGATCTCGTCGAGGAAGATGGTCCCGCCCTGCGCCTCCTCGAACAGCCCGGCGCGCGCGCTCACCGCGCCGGTGAAGGCGCCCCGCTGGTGGCCGAAGAGCTCGCTCTCGAGGAGCGCCTCGGGGATGGCGGCACAATTGATAGACACCAATGCCCGCTCGGCGCGCGGGCTCTCGGCGTGCAGCGCGCGCGCGACCAGGCTCTTGCCGGTGCCGGTCTCGCCGAGGATCAGCACCGGGACGTCGGCGTGGGCGACGCGCTCGATGAGGTCGGCCACGCCGCGCATCGCCGCCGAGTCCCCGACGAGCTGCGCGGCGGCGAAGCTGGTGCGCAGCGCCTGCTTGAGGGTGCGGCTCTCGCGCCGGCGCGCGACCTCGTCGAGCGCGCGGCGCAGGAAGATGGTCAGCTCGTCGAGCTTGAAGGGCTTGGCGAGGTAGTGGTAGGCGCCGCGGCGGATCGACTCGACGGCGGAGTCGATCGCCGAGAAGGCGGTCATCACGATCACCGGCGCCTCGGGGCTCACCTCGTGCGACAGCGCCAGGAGCTCGAGCCCGTCGTGGCGCGCCATGCGCAGATCGGTCACCAGCGCGTCGTGCTCGCCGCGGGCGATGCGCGCGCGCGCCTCCTCCGGCTGCGAGAGCGCGTGCGCGTCGAAGCCGGCAGCGACGAGGCCGTCGGCGATCGTCTCGGCCATCGCCGCGTCGTCGTCGACCACCAATACGTGCGGACTCATGCGACGGCCTCCTTCTCGATGGGCTCGACGGGCTCGACGGGGAGCTCGATGATCGCGCGCAGCCCGCGCGGGTCGCCGTGCGCCAGCGTGAACGTCCCGCCGTGGTGCTGCGTGATCTCGGCGGCGATCGCCAGCCCGAGGCCGGTGCCCCCCTCGCGCGAGCGCGTCGTGAAGAAGGGCGCCGTCGCCCGCGCCATCTCCTCGTCCTTCATGCCCACCCCCTCGTCCTCGACGACGAAGCGCACCCGCCCCGCCGCCGCGTCGTCGCGCACCACCAGGCTCACGGTCTGCCCGCGCGCCGAGGCCTGGCAGGCGTTCACCAGCACGTTGGCCAGCGTCTGCACGATCAGCGCGGGATCGCAGCGCACCGTCGAGGTCGCGTCGACGTCGGTGCGCAGCGCCACCCCCGCCGCCTCGAAGCGGTGGCGCACGAGGTCGGCCGCCTCCGCCGCCACCGCGCCGCTCGCCACCGACGAGCGCGCCGGCGCATCCCCGCGCGCCAGCGCCAGGAACCCCTGCATCACCGCGCGCATCCGCGCGATCTGCTCGCCGATCACCCGCGTCGATTTTTCGATAGACGCATTCCCAGCGCCCGCCGCCCCGATCTGCTCGACGCGCGCCGAGATCACCCCGAGCGGCGTCGCCAGCTCGTGCGCGATCCCCAGCGACAGCGCCGCCAGCGTCGCCATGCGGTCGGCGCGCGCCAGCTGCTCGTCGCGCTCGCGCTCGAGGCGCTGGTGCGCAACCGCCGCCGTCAGCTGCAGCTCGCGCCGGTTCTGCCACACGCCGACGATCGCGAACACCGCCGCCAGCGCGCTCACGAAGCCGAGGCTGACGATGGCGCGCCAGCGCTCGTGCGCGATGTGGTCGCGCTCGCGCGCGATCGAGCTCACCACCGCCAGCCCCACCGGCCCGTGCGTCCCGCCGCGCTCGACCGCGGCGACGCCGGCGATGGCCTGCCGTCGCGGCAGCCCGAGGTAGGCCGCCTCGTCGCGCGTGAGCAGCGCCGTGCCGCGCCCCGCCGCCACCGCCGCGTCGATCGGCGCGGTCGCCAGGATGCGCCCGTCGGTGGCGCGGTGCCCCGTCTCGCCGGGGAAGCGGAACAGCACGAGGAGCTCCCCCTCGCGCTCGAGCGCGCGCGCGTCGTTGAAGAGCTGCTCGACGGCGGCCTGCCCCGACAGCGACAGCCGCGCCGACGCGTCGCGCGCCAGCGACAGCGCGAGCAGCCGGTGGTGATCGGAGACGCGCTCGACGATGCGCGAGGCCTGGTGCTGCACGTCGACGAGCACCAGCGCCGCCGACGCCACCAGGATGAGCGCCGCGCCGGCGAGGAGCCGGTTGCGTCTCCGCGAGAAGGCCTCGGGCGGACGGTCGGGCATCGTCCTCTACGGCTTACCACAGGATCGTCGGCCGCTCCGGTGCGTCGGTGCGAGTTGGAGATTCTCCAACTCGCCTGGAGAAGCTCCAACGCGCGCCGGCCGCCGTCCACGACGCTGTGCGTGGTTGCGGGTGGTGCGGCGGTTGCAACCGGCGCCGCGTGCGTGCGTGCCCCCTTCGCCCCCCTCTTCGCCATCGCCCTCGTCGGGGCCGCGGCGCCGTCAGCCCGCGCGGACGCGCCGCAGACCACGATGACGCTCGACGACGCGCTCGCCTACGCGCGGGCGCACCAGCCCTCGCTGGCCGCCGCGCGCGCCCGCCTGGCCGCCGCCGGCGCCGAGGTGCAGGTGGCCAAGGCGGCCTGGCTCCCGTCGGTGGGCGCGCTCGCCGAGCTCGTCGGCGCGACCACCAACAACTCCACGACGACCGTCATCAGCGACGGGGCGGTCACCCTGCCGCGCATCGGCGCGACGCCGATCGGCTCCAGCCTCGACTGGACCCCGCACGCCTCGACGCTGCTCGCGGTCGGGCTGCGCCAGCAGGTCTACGACTTCGGCCGCATCAGCGCGCTCAAGGCGGCGGCGCAGGCGCTGGAGGCGATCGAGCGCGAGCGCGCGCGCGGCGCCGGGCTCGACGTCGAGTACGCGGTGGTGTCGGCCTATTACGCGGTGCTCGGCGCGCGCGGCGTCCTCGACGTCGCCGAGGCGGCGCGGCGGCGCGCGCAGGTCGACTCCGACTTCATCACCCAGGCGGTGAGGTCGGGGATGCGGCCGCCGATCGACCTCACGCGCGCGTCGGCCGAGCTCGAGCGCGCCGAGGTGGGGCGGCTGCGCGCGCGCGCCGGGCTGCGCATCGCGCGCAGCGTGCTGGCGGCGGCGATCGGATCGCCCTGCCCCGAGATCGACGCGACGCCGACGGCGACCCCGACGGCGACGGCGCGCGCCGGCCCGGCGACCGCCGAGGCCACCGCCGACCTCGCGCTCTCGATGAGCCCGCTCGTGCGCGCGCTGATGGCGGCGGTGCGCGCGCAGGAGGCGCAGACGAACGTCCAGCGGTCGCTCCTCCGCCCCAGCCTATTTTTGTCTGCGGCATTTTCCGCGCGCGCCGGCGGGGCCGCGCCCTCGTCGGGGCCGGTGCCCTACGGCGAGGGCTGGCTGCCGATCGTGCCGAACTACGACGTCGGGCTGGTCTTGAGCTGGCCGGTCTGGGACCCGGTGGTCTGGGCGCGCAAGCGGGCGTCGCAGGCGCAGGAGGCGGTGGCCCGCGCCAACCTCGAGAGCGCGCGCCTCGCCGTCGCGCACCAGGCGGTCGAGGCGCGGCAGCAGCTCCTCGTCGCCGAGGAGAGCATCCCCGCGCTCGAGCGCGCCGAGGCCGCGGCGCGCGCCAACCACGAGCAGGCGCAGACGCGCCTCCGCGCCGGGCTCGGGACCATCACCGAGCTCGCCGACGCCGAGGCGGTGCTCCTCGACGCGCAGCTCGCGCTCGTCGCCGGTCGCTACCAGCTCCTCGTCGCGCGGGCGGCCCTCGCGCGGCTCCTCGCCGAGTCGGAGGCGCGTTGATCCCATGTCCGTGACCCGCAGCCGCAAGGTCCCCGCCGTCATCAGCGCCACCGCGGCGCTCGTCGTCGTCGTCCTCGTGCTCTTGCTGCTGCGGTCGCAGGCCGAGACCAGCAAGGTCGCGCTCGACGCCTCGCCGAAGCCGGTCACGGCGGTGCGCGCGCAGGCGGCGCGCTGGCGCGCGACCCAGCGGCTCGTCGGGACGCTCGAGCCGTGGCTGTTCGCCAAGGTCAGCCCGCAGCTCATCTCGGCCTACGTGAGCTCGGTGGTGGTACGCCCGGGCGACCACGTGCGCCGTGGTGACGTTCTCGCAACGCTGGATTGCAAAAATGCAACCTACGCCAGCCAGGGCACCGCCGCGCAGGCGCGCAGCCTCGAGGAGCGCGAGCGCGCGCTGGCCAGCGAGACGGCGCGGCTCGAGGAGATGTCGGCCGGCGGCTACGTCTCGACCAACGAGCTCGAGCAGCACAAGGCGCAGATCGCCACCACCCGCGCCCAGATCGAGGCGGCGCGGGCGCAGACGGCGTCGCGCTCGCTGGAGGTGAACGACTGCGTGCTGCGCGCGCCGTTCGAGGGCGAGATCGGCGCGCGGCTCGTCGACCCCGGCGCCTTCGTGCGGCCGGGGACCACGCTGGTCACCGTCGTCGATCGCAAGCTGGTGCGCGTCACCGCCGACGCGCCGGAGACGGTGGTGGCGGCGGTGGCGCCGAAGTCGCGGGTGAAGGTGACGCTGCTGGCGACGGGGGCGCAGCTCGAGGCGACCATCGCGCGGCGCGCGCCGGCGGCCGATCCGGTGACCCGCACGGTGCACTTCGAGATCGACCTCGACCCGAAGGGGGACCTCATCCCGGTGGGGACCACGGCGGCGATCACCGTCGAGAGCGGGGCCCCGATCGAGGCCACGCAGATCCCGCTCACCGCGGCGAACGTGCGCGGCGAGAGGGCGTCGCTGTTCGTGCTTGACGGAAACATCGCCCGCAAGCGGTCGCTCAAAATCCTCGGCGAACGCGAGGGGGCGCTGTTCGTCGAGCGCGCGCTGCCCGACGGCGCCGCCGTGGTGACGGAGGGGCGCGCCCTCCTCGCCGACGGCGACACGGTGGTGGCGAAGGTCGACGCGCCGAAGGGGCAGCCGTGATCAGGACCGCGCTCAAGAACCCCATCGCGGTGCTGATGGGGTGCGTCGCGCTGATGGTCTTCGCCGCCGTCGTCACGCCGCGCCTCTCGATCGACACCTTCCCCGAGCTCACCCCGCCGGTGCTGGTCATCGGCACGCAGGCGCCCGGCATGGGCCCGAAGGACGTCGAGAAGACCATCACCTGGCGCTTCGAGAAGTACGTCTCGTCGACGCCGGGCGTGGACCACGTGCAGTCGATCTCGCGCGCCGGCCTCTCGGTCATTTATGTCTGGCTGAAATGGGGGACCGACCTCAACGCCGCGCAGTCGCTGGTGCAGCAACAAACACAGTTCGCGATGTCGTCGATCCCGAAGTCGCTCGGCGTCGTCCCGCCGTTCGTCCTCCAATACGACCCCACCAACACGCCCGTCGTGCAGGTGGCGGTCTACGGCGGCGAGCTGACCGAGCCGCAGCTCTACGACTACGCGGCCAACGTGATCGAGCCGATCCTCGAGGGCATCGCCGGGGTCGCCAGCGCGGCGCCCGACGGGGGGCGCGAGCGGCAGATCAACGTCGTCGTCGACCCGGCGCGCGCGCAGGCGCTGGGGGTGACGACCGCCGAGGTGTCGGCGGCGGTGGCGCGGTCGAACGCGCTCCTGCCGTCGGGGCGGCTGATCGCGCCGCGCCTCGACGCCAACGTCTACACCAACGCCGTGCCGCTGAAGGTCGCCGACATCGGCGACGCGACGGTGAAGGTGGCGGGCGGGCGGCCGGTGTTCATCCGGGACGTCGCGCGCGTCGAGGACGGCGGGACGCCGCGCTCGCAGGCGGTGTCGGTGAACGGGAGGGCGGCGGTGTACCTGAACGTCCTGCGCGTGCCGGGCGGCAACGTCATCGGCATCGTCGACGCGGTGAAGGAGCGGCTGGCGCACCTCCCGGCGCTGCCGCCGGGGATGAAGGTCGAGTCGATCTTCGATCAGTCGACCTTCGTGCGCGCGACCTACCACGGGCTGCAGAAGGAGATCCTGCAGGCCTTCGTCCTCGTGGCGATGGTCATCCTCCTGTTCCTGCAGAGCTGGCGCTCGGTCGTCGTGGCGGCGATCTCGGTGCCGATCTCGTTCGCCATCATCCTCATCGTCCTCTATGTGACCGGGCAGTCACTGAACGCGTTCACTCTCGGCGGCCTCACCCTGGCGATGGGGCCGCTCGTCGACATCTCGGTCGTCGTCCTCGAGTCGGTGCACCGCCGCCGCATCGAGGGCAAGACGCCGGCCCTCGCCGCGCTCGAGGGCACCGCCGCCGTCTCCGTCGCCGCGCTGGCCGCCACGCTGGCGACGGCGTCGGTGCTCCTGCCGGTCGTGCTGCTCGAGGGCCTCGCCAAGAAGCTCTTCGCCCCGCTCGCCATCACCGTCGCCACCGGCATGTTCGCCGGCTACCTGGTCTCGATGCTGGTCACGCCCGCCGCCTGCCGCGCCATCCTCGGGCACCACGGCCAGCCGCCCGCCTGGGCGCTCACGATCGAGCAGGCCATCCTCGGCGTCGGCAAGCGCTACGCGAGCCTCCTCGCCCAGGTCCTCCCCTACCGCGCCTGGGTGCTCGCGGCGGCCGGGCTCCTCGTCGTCACCGCCGGGTGGGCAGCGGCGCGCCTGCCGATGACCTTCTTCCCCGACCTCGACGAGTCGATGGAGCAGGTCTACGTGCGCTTCGCCGCCGGCACGCCGCTCGACGACGCCGACCGCACGCTGCGCGAGATGGCCGCGCTGCTGAAACAGAAGCTGGGGACCGAGGCGGCGACGCTGGTGCTGACCAACGCCGGCACGCCGACGAAGGCGCGCTCGGCGATGAACAGCCCGAACGCCGGCCCCCACATGGGCTTCATCCGCGTCCAGCTCTCGAGTCCGCACCACCGCGCCGAGACGCAGCGCGAGCTGGCCGACCGCGCCCGCCAGATTCTTGTCCAGCACTATCCCGGCGTCGACTTCCTGCAGGCGCCGGGCGGCGTCGTCGCCTCGGTGTTCAACAACGGCTACAACGCCCCGTTCGTCGTCGAGATCGAGGACGACGAGCTCGCCAGGCTCCGCGACGCGTCGTTCGAGGTCGCGCAGGTGGGGCGCCAGGTGGCGGGCCTGCGCGATCCCTTCCTCATGCTCGAGACCAACTACCCCGAGCTGCGCATCGCCACCGACCGCGCGGTGGCCGGCCTCATCGGGCTCTCGGCGCGCGACGCCGCGCAGACCACGCTCGACGCCACGCTCGGCAACATCAACACGCCCGGCGTCTGGATCGACGGCCAGAACGGCCAGTCCTACTTCGTCGTCACGCAGTACGACGCCAGCGTCGTGCGCGACCGCGAGTCGCTCACCAACGTCCCGCTGCGCGCGGACTCCGAGCACGGCTCGATCCAGCTCGGCACCTACGCCGAGGTCCAGCGCAGCGTCGGCCCCATCGCCGTCGAGCGCAACCACCTCGCGCGCGTGGCGACCCTCCTCTTCCAGACCGAGCATCGCGATCTCGGCAGCGCCGCCGCCGAGCTCGAGCGCCGCCTCGCCGCCAATCCAAAGACCCGGTCGCTGAAGATCCGCTACGTCGGCCAGGTCGACCTCATGCGCACCACCTTCAGCGGCCTCGGCGTCGCCCTCGGCCTCGCCGTGATGATCGTCTTCATGATCCTGGCGATCCAGTTCAAGTCGCTGCGCCTGCCGCTGGCGATGCTCTTCGCCGTCCCGGTGGCGCTGGTCGGCGTCGTCATGGCGCTGATGGCCGGCGGCCAGGGGCTCTCGCTGACCTCGATGATGGGCGTCTTGATGGTCATCGGGATCGCGATGTCGAACGGCATCCTCCTCGTCGACCACGCCAACCGCACCTTCCAGGCGGGCAGCGACGTCTTCGAGGCGGTCGTCGAGGCGGGGCGCGCCCGCTTCGTGCCCATCATGATGACGTCGCTGGCGACGATCATCGGCCTCCTGCCGACGGCGCTCGGGCTCGATCGCGAGGCCGCCGCCAACCGCCCGCTGGCCCTCGCCGTCGTCGGAGGCCTGGCCTCGTCGACGGCGCTGTCGCTCTTCCTCGTGCCGGTGATGTTCACGCTGCTCGCCAAGCGCCGCGAGCGCGACGAGCTCGACGACGACCGCGAGCAGCCGACGGCGGCAGGCACGACGCCGACGGTCTCGCCCTCGACTGTCCTGGGAGCCCACTGATGCCACTTCGCGCGTTCGTCCTCGGAGTCCTCCTCTGCGCCGCCGGCTGCATGCCCGTCGAGTTCCAGGCGCGCGACGGCAGCTACGGCATGATCAGCACCACCGCGCGCCAGCACGACTCGCGCGAGGTGGTCATCGAGCTCTTCGGCGCGCTCGTCCAGAAGGCGCGCACGCTCGTCGCCTGGGCGCGCGTCGCCGGGCCGCCCGAGTCGACGCGCCGCCTCGGGCTGCTCGCGCATCGCCCGATCAGCCCCATCGAGGACCAGGGCCTCCTCCGCGCGAGCGTCCCGCGCACGCCGCTCGACGTCCTCATCACCGTCGAGAGCTCGGCCGACGTCGACCACCCCAGCGGCGACATCGTCGCCACCGCCCACCTGGGTCAGTAGGCGTAGGAGACGGTGGCCATGCCGCCGAAGTACATGTCCTCGGCGCTGCCGGCGGTGAGGCCGCGGCCGGGGGTGCCATCGAACGAGAGCGCGAAGCGCTCGAAGTAGGCCTGCGCACCGACGGAGAGGCGGCGCCAGACGCGCACGTCGAGGCCGCCGCGCAGCTTGATCCCGTAGGTGGTCGCGCGACCGTAGCGCGCCAGATCCTCGACGGAGCCAGCGTCGGGAACATAGTGCGCCTGCAGCGCGAGGAAGGGCGAGATCCACTCGACCGGCCACACGCGCAGCATCAGCCCGAAGGTCACGTAGCGGTAGGCGACGTCGGGCGGGCTGAGGTCCATCGGCCCGTAGGGCCCGGCCGCCTTGTCGATGGTGTAGCGGTGCAGCCCACCGCCGGCGAGCAGCGTGAGGTCGACGCGCGGCGTGAGGCGGCGCAGCGCGAACCGCCAGCGCACCTGCCCCTCGACGGCGAGCTCGGCCGTCGGGTACTGCTCCGTCGTGCCGTCGATCTTCGTGTCGGGCCAGAAGGGCACGAGCAGCGTCACGCCCAGCCCCAGCCCCGAGAAGATGCCGCCCGCCTTGTGGTGCAGGATCGCCAGCGGGAAGATCGCGCCGTCGACGAACAGCCCGCCGGCGGTGCCGGGGCGATACCCGCGCGGCAGCCCGGTGTCGAAGCCGAGCGAGCGCGAGGACACGAGCGGCCCGAGCGAGAGCTCGGCGAGCACCGCCCACGGCGGGCGCGGCGGGAAGCGCGGCAGGCGCGCCCGCGCTGCCTGCAGCCGGCGACGCACCTCGGCGTTCAGATCCTCGACGGACAAGGGCGCCTTCTCGGGGTCGTCCTCCTGCGGCACCGCCGCCGCGGGCGCCGCCTTTCCATCCGACGCGTCGGCGGGGTCGGCCGCTGGTGCTGGCGTGACGACCTCCTCGGGGACGGCCGGGATTCCCTGCACGCTGACGAGCAGCGACACCGCCGTCGCCAGCTGCTTGAACTGCTCGGGCGCCATGTGCCGCCCGCGCGTCGCCGGTCCCGGCTGGAGCGGATAAGTGAGCTGGCCGCCGGGGACGACGTCGCCGGTGGCGTTGAGCACCGTGACCGTGACCACCCGCCGCTTCACGTCGACGACGCCGGTCACGACGAAGTCCACGCCGCCCGTCATGAAGACCTCGCCGAGGTCCCCCGACCGCGCCACCACGATGCGTCGCTTGAGCGCGCGCTCGACGACGGACTGCGGCTCGTTCGCGTGGAGCCCGGTGAAGGGGATGAGCGCGACCTTCCCCGTCTCCGCCTGCGCCGCCACACAGTAGAGGAGGACGGACAGAGCGACGAGAAGGCGCATAATACGATTGTAAACGAAAGCGGATTCAGATATCGATAAAATAGATGCGGGTGCTATTCTCGGCGGTGTTGATCGAGTCCGTCGTCCTTTTGGCGGGCTGCCCGTCGTACGTCGATGGCCTGCCGCTCCCCGGCGACCTCGGCGAGGACCTCTCGGCCGCGGCCGACCTCGAGGGCGCGGACCTCTACATCCCGCCCGATCTCGTGGGCTGCACACCGACGGTCGATTGCGCCGGCAAGTGCGGCCCCGTCTACGACGTGTGCCTCGGCCGCAATGTCCAATGCGGCACCTGCGGCTCCGGCACGGTCTGCGAGCTCGTCAGTCACACCTGCATCACACCACAGACCACCTGCGCCCAGCTGAATGCGCAATGTGGCATCATCAAAAACAGCTGCGGAATTCGGCTGAATTGTCCCTCCTGTCCCAATGGACAGGAATGCGACCCCGATACCAACCGCTGCGTGACCTGCAAGAACGTCACCTGCCAGCAGCTCGGCTACGAGTGCGGCAACGCCTGGCTCGGCTGCGGCCCGTCGACGAACCTCACCGACTGCGGCCCCTGCGGCACCGGCAAGCAGTGCAATCCGCTCTTCAACAAGTGCGAGCCGACCTGCGTGCCCGCCTCGGCGGCGACGCTGTGCGCCGCGGCCAAGACGGCGCGCGGCGTCGAGTGCGGCATCATCACCGACGGCTGCGGCGGCTACGTCGACTGCTCGACGGTGCAGGGCTTCGGCTGCCCGCCCGGCCAGCAGTGCGGCGGCCAGGGCGAGCCCAACCGCTGCGGCCCGAAGGAGCTCCCGACGGAGTGCGTCGCCGCCGGCCGCGAGTGCGGCGATCTCGACAGCGTCTGTGGCGGCAAGGTGAACTGCGGGTACTGCACGCCGCCTCAGGTCTGCAACTCGAACGGCCGCTGCGGCCCGCCCTGCACCGAGCTCACCTGTGCGCAGCTCGGGAACCCCGAGTGCGGCACCGTCCCCGACGGGTGCAACGGCCAGAAGCGCTGCAACGACTGCCCCAACGCGACCGACTACGCCTGCATCAACAACAAGTGCTGCAAGAAGAAGACGTGCGCCGTCGACTACGCCGGCAAGTGCGGCCTCGGGCTAGACGACGGCTGCGGCGGCACGCTCGACTGCACCTGCGCGAGCGGCACCTGCACCGCCAACATGTCCGGCGTCGCCGGGATGTGCTGCGTGAACACCGCCGCCTGCGCGCCCGGCTCGTGCAACACCAGCGTCACCAACAGCTGCACCGGCCAGCCGATCCCCTGCACCTGCAACTCGGCGACGCAGTACTGCGACACCGCCACCAACACCTGCAAGCCGAAGAATACTTGTACGACCTACATGGCCACCGGCACCGACGGGAAGCCCTGCTCGAACGGGCCGGCCTTCTCCGACGGCGCGGGCGGGCTCTTCCCCTGCAACTGCACCGGCGGGCGCTACTGCATCACCGGCGCCGCGCCGTCGCCCGTCGCCATGGGCGCGCAGATGGGGACCTGCTGCACCGACACCAACGCCTGCGTCGTCGGCGGCATGCAGTTCTGCAACACCACGCGCGTCAACGCCTGCACCGGGCAGAACAACGTCTGCGGCGGCTGCCCCAACGGCCAGAACTGCGGGCCCAATAATATCTGTCAACCCAATTTGACCTGCGGCACCTACGGCGCGAGCGGCCAGGCGGGGCAGCCGTGCTCGAACGGCGCGAACCCCAACTGGCCGAACGGCGCCGGCACCAACCTGACCTGCCCCTGCAGCGGCGGGCGCCTCTGCATCACCGGGACGGCGCCCTCGCCCGTCGCCACCGGCAGCCAGCAGGGCACCTGCTGCGCCAACACCGCGAGCTGCGGCAGCGTCTGCAACCCGACCAGCCCGCCGCTCAACACCTGCACCGGCCAGCCGCTCACGTGTGGCTGCCCGTCGACGCAATACTGCGGCCCGAACGGCAGCTGCGTCAACAAGAACACCTGCGCCTCGCTCGGCAAGACCGGCCTCGTCGGCTCGAAGTGCAACACCTTCCGCTCGACCTACTACGACGACGGCACCGGCACCAAGATCGCGTGCGGCTGCTCGACGGCGGGCGGCATGACCAACAACACCTGCGTCGGTCAGACCGCGTCGACCGAGGGCACCTGCACCTGCACGCCGAAGCAGTGCACGAGCTGCGCCGACAACGGCCAGCCCGACGGCTGCGGCAGCACGCTCAACTGCGCCTGCACCGGCGGCGCGGTCTGCTTCAACAATTCTTGCTGTACGAAAAAGAGCTGCGGCAACCTCCCAGCCGGCGTCCCGGCGGGGAGCTGCGGCGCCTTCAACGACGGCTGCGGCGGGGGCTTCTCCTGCGGCTGCCCGACGACGAACTCGATGACCGGGCTGCCGATGCCCAACCAGATGTGCGTTCCGGTGCCCAACTCCACCCCGGCGTACGGCACCTGCGAGTGCGTCCCCACGCCCTGCACGGTCCTCGGCGTCGGCGTCCACCCCAACAACGGCTGCGGGCAGCCGGTGACGTGCTCGTCGTGAGCGGGAGCTCCCCCATGCGCGCGACGCTCCTCCTCGCCATCGTCCTCGGCGCCGGCGCCGCGTCGGGCTGTCGCCACGACCTCGGGCCGCCGCCGCTCGATCTCGCCGAGCCGATGAACGGCAGCCAGTTCGATCTCTCGAACGCCGATGGGCTCTTCTGCGTCGCGTCGTCGAAGAAGGTCGAACAGATCGGCGTCGACATCCTGTTCCTCATCGACACCTCCTACTCGATGGACTTCAACTTGAAGTGGGCGGCGGTCGCGCAGGCGCTGAAGGCGTTCGTCGACGATCCGCGCTTCGTCGGCATCGGCGTCGGGCTGCAGTACTTCCCGCTGCGGACGACCTGCGACGTCGCCTCCTACGCGCAGCTGGCCGTCCCGTTCGCCACGCTGCCGGGCGCGGCGTCGACGGTGAAGGCGTCGATCGACATGCAGCGCATGGCCGGCGGCACGCCGACGGTGCCGGCGATGCAGGGCGTCCTCGACGCCGCGACCGCGCGCGCGATGGCCAACCCCGACCGCAAGGTGGTGCTGGTCTTCGCCACCGACGGCATCCCCGATGACAGCTGCCCCGGTGGAACGAACGGCATGGCCAACGATTTGTCGTCGGTGGTCACGCTCGTCGGCGGCGCGGCGTCGAGCACGCCGCCGATCCGCACCTACGTGGTCGGCGTCGGCAGCGGCCTCACCCAGCTCAACGCCATCGCCGCCGCCGGCGGCACGACGAACGCCTTCCTGGTCGACACGACCACCAACGTCGTCGGCGCCTTCTCCGACACGCTCGACTCGATCCGCCGCATCGCGCTCGCCTGCGAGTACCCCATCCCCGCGCCGGAGCCGGGGCTCGCCGTCGACACCTCGCGCGTCAACGTCACCTTCACCACCGATCAGGCGCGCCCCTTCGTCTACGTCCGCAACCGCAACGGCTGCATCGCCGCGCCGACGACGGGCTGGTACTACGACGACCCCAACGCCCCCACGAAGGTCATCCTGTGCGACGACGCGTGCGACGTCGTGCGCACCAGCGCCGACGGGAAGATCGACATCGTGTTCGGCTGCCAGTCGATCATCCCATGAGGCGCCGCGCCGCCATCGCGACCGTGTTGCTGGTCGCCGCCTGCGGCCACTCCGAGCCCGGCCCCTCGACGGACCTCGGCGCCGGCGACGCGCCGGTGATGGCGCCGCTCGACTCCGGCTGCGCCTCGGCGACGGCGGCGGCCAAGCTGGTGCCGGTGTCGCTGATCCTCATGCTCGACAAGTCGGGCTCGATGGGCGACGGCGTGAACGGCGATCCGGCGCTGAAGTGGCAGCCCGTCACCAGCGCGCTCGCGCAGTTCGTGGGCGACGCGTCGTCGGCGGGGGTGAGCGCGTCGCTGCACTTCTTCCCGCAGGCCGACCTCTGCAACCCGTCGGCGTACTACACGCCGGCGGTGCCGCTCACCGCGCTGCCGTCGGCGGCGCCCTTCTCGGCGGCGATCGCCGCGCAGACCCCGTCGGGGAACACGCCCACGCGACCGGTGGTGCTCGGCGCCATCGACTTCGCGCTTGACGCAAAGGCGGCGCGCCCGAGCGAGCGGGTGGCGATCGTCCTCATCACCGACGGCGAGCCCGACTCCTGCAACTCCAGCGTCGAGAACGTCGCGTTCGAGCTCGGCAAGGTGGCGGCGAACATCCCGACCTTCGTCATCGGCGTCGGCCAGAGCCTGACGATGCTGAACAAGCTCGCGCAGGCGGGCGGCACCGGCCAGGCCGTCCTCGTCTCGACGGGGAACGCCGCGCAGACGAGCGCCGACTTCCTCGCCGCGCTCGAGGGCATCCGCGGCCAGGTGGTGCCCTGCGCCTTCCCGTTGCCGTCGCCGCCCGACGGGATGGCGCTCGACACGACGCGCGTCAACGTCGTCTACACCGACGGCGCGGGCAACGCGAGCGCGCTCTCCTACGCCCGCGACTGCACGAGCGGCGCCGGCTGGCGCTACGACGACGCCGCCACGCCCTCGAGGATCGAGCTCTGCCCGCAGACCTGCGCCGACGCCAAGCGCGACCGCGCCTCGCGCATCGACGTCGTCTTCGGCTGCTACACGCTCGGCGACCTCATCCTCTGACGACAACTCCCGTGGCGCCTGCGGCGCCTGGCTGGGGCGATCCCAATCGCCAAGACGCAGGCTTGTTTGCGATAGACAACAATGCATTTCTCGTCGCTGAGGCGCTTGACTCCGCCGCAGCTCTGCCGTCGCGCTTCCCCGTCCACGTGACCTATCGCCTCGTACGCCGCCTGCCGAGCGCGCGTCGCCCCGCTGTGTTCCGGGCAATTCGCCGCGCCTTCAACGAGGGCCGCGAGTCCTTCGGCGGCCGCCTCTGCCACTTCAGCGTGCAGCGCGACCACCTCCACCTCGTCGTCGAGGCGGCGAACCGCGAAGCGCTCTCCCGCGCCCTGCACGCCCTCGCGATCCGCATCGCCCGCGCGATCAACCGCGTCCTCGGACGCAAAGGGCGGGTATTCGCCGACCGCTACCACATGCGCATTCTGAAGACGCCCACCGAGGTCAAGAACGCGCTCCGCTACGTCCTCGAGAACCGCTGGAAGCACCACCCAGCCCGGCCCGACTATTTTGTCAAGCAGGATTTCTGAATCGCACGACCACCGAGCACATAGGCGGGGGGCTGGGGATCGCCCCAGCCAGGCGCCGTAGGCGCCGTCGCTCTGTTCCGAACGTCCACGCCCTGACGCCCCGCACGACCGCCCCGCCGGCGGCACACCGTCCAGTCGTGCATCACCTTCACGCCGCCCCCGTCGCAGCAAGAAGACGTGAAGTGACTTGCATTGGCACGAGCTACATTTAGACGGTCTTCGAGACGGCCGGGGCCATCTTGGCCTCCATCTCGACGACGAAGGCCTCCTCTTCCGGCGTGGCGGCGCGCCCGAGGATGGCGTTGCGGTGCGGGAAGCGGCCGAAGCGCTGCACGATGCCGAGGTATTTGGCGCGCTGCTCGCGGTTGGCGTCGGCCATCTTGGCGTAGATCGGCGGGACGGTGGCGCAGAGCGCGTCGCCGATCGGCTGGTAGCGCTCGTGTACCGACGGAGATTCGCTGTGCAGGAGCGGCATCGAGAGGAACAGCCGCTCGATCCAGGAGAGCTCGCCGTCGAGCCCGCGCGCGAAGGCGTCGAGCGCCAGCTGCTGCGCCTTCTCGTCGCCCGCGTACATGCGCGCCTGCCCGCGATAGGTGTGCCGCGTGAGCTGGTCGAGGAGGATGACGAGCGCGAGGCGCCCGCGCGCGCTGTCGGCCCACGCGTCGAGCTCGCCGCGCACCGCCGCCTCGACGAGCGCGCCGAACTTCGCGATGATCTCACCGTCGACGGCGGCGCCCGCCAGGAACCAGCGGCGGATCTTCGCGTCCATCTCGGCCTGCGTCGTCGGCTCCGCCCCGAACCAGTACTCCAGCACCTCGTCCATGCCAAATCGTATCAGGTGTCGACGCCGACGGGCAGCAGCAGCTCATCGTCCGGGCTCGAAGAGGGCGCGGTTCTCGGGCTTGAGGGGGACTGCCTTCGCCGGGTCGATCTTGCGGCCGACGTTCTTGAGCAGGGCGCGCAGCTCGAGCGTGTACGACTGCGACGCGCGCGCGCCGCGGGAGACGAGCCGTACGAGACCAATCGGGCGAGCGTCGTCGGAGAGCCAGAAGGTGAGCGTCTGGTCGCCCTTGGTGCGCTCGTACCGCGTCGCACGGATGGGCGTCGGCGACGCAGGGACGACGATCTGCTCATCTCCGATTCGAAAGCGCTCGAGCGCAGCGCGGTCGCCGAGAAGTAATTCGTCAAGCGCAAATGTGTCGACGCCGCGAAGGAGCTCGGGCGGGATCCGCTCGGGCGCGCGCGCTCCGCCGGTGAGGAGGAATCCGCCGACGACGACCGGTGGGCGCGACGCGGCGTCGATGACGAACGCCTGCCACAGCTCGTGCGCACCGACCGCGAACGCACATTCGACCGTGAGGCGCGCCGGCGTCGACGCTGCGATCGAGACCACCAGCTCGCCAGTGCCGTAGGGCGACGCAAAGGTGAACCGCGAGCCGCTGCCCGGCGGAAACGACGCGGTCAGTGACTCCGCGCGTGCCATCGCCGTACTGAGCAGCAGAGCGACTGACAGCGCGATCCTCATCGAAGCGTGTCCAGCGAGTCGAGGAGCTTCTCCTGCTCCGCCTGTTTCGATTTGATGGTCTCGAGCTGCTTCGTGAGCTGCTCGAGGAGCGCCGCGGCCTGCGGCTCTGATCCCACGCCGCCGAGCTCGGGGAGCGACGGATGCGCACGAACCGACGGTGGTTCTCCCCGCAGATCCTCGACCGCCAGCCCGGCAGTGCGGCTCGCAGCTCCCGGCGGCGGCGGCGACGACGGCGGCTGCGGCGGCGACGCGGTGCTCGGAGTAAGCGTCGGGGAACCCGCTTCAACCGACGGCAGAGGCGGCGCTGGCTGTGCAGGCGCCGGCGCCGTCGCTGCGGGCGCGGTGGCGGTCGCCCGCTGCAGCTGCGCCTCGAGCGCGTTGACTCGCGCTCTCAGCTCCGCCTGCTCCGCTCGCAGGCGAGCGAGCTCCGCAGCGTCCTCCCTCCCCCTCCGACACCCCGCCACGCCCCCGAGCAGCGCGACCGCCGCGAGCACCCGCCACATTGCCTCAGCATATCAGCAGCTCGGCGCTACGGACCCGTGTCGATGTTGAGGGCGAAGCTGGTGATGCCTTCTCGCTTGACGAGATCGATGACGCGGATGACCGCGCCGTAGGAGACGCCCTTGTCGGCGTCGATGACGGCGGCGAGCTCGGGGTCGCTCGCCTTCGCCGCGCGCACCTTCGCGCGCGCCTCGTCTTCGGACACCGCCTGCTCGCCGACGTGGAGCGTCCCGTCGCGCTTGAGGAGCAGCAGGAGCGGCGACTTCGGCGTCTCCTCGCCGCTCGCCGCCTTCGGCAGCTCGACCTTGATCGATTGGTTCTGCGCGAGGAGCGGCGCCGCGACCATCATGATGATGAGCAGCACCAGCATGACGTCGACGAGCGGCGTGACGTTGATGTCGGAGATCTCGCCCTCGTCGTCGTCGTCGGCCGCGCCGTTGACCGCAGCCCCGCCCGCCATTACGCCGCCTCCGCGCGGCGCGCGCCGCGCTCGTCGGCCAGCTCCGCCAGGAGATCCTGCGACAGGGCGTCGGCCTGCGCCACGCGACGCCGCACGACGCCGTTGAAGGAGTTGAACGCCGCCACCGCCGGGATCGCCACCAGCAGCCCCACCGCGGTCGCGATCAGCGCCTCCGACAGCGAGCCCATCACCGCCTCCGGCCCCTGCCCGCGCTTCGCCGCCAGATCGTGGAACGCCTTGATGACGCCGAGCACCGTCCCGAACAGGCCGATGAAGGGCGCGTTGTTCCCCAGCGTGCCGAGGAACGACAGGTTCCGACGGAAACGCTGCCGCCCGCGCGTCTTCGCCCCCTGCATCGCCGATGCGGCGGCCGCCGCGCCCTGCGCCGCCCGATCGAGGCCCGCGAGCAGCACCCCCGCCTCGAGCGCGCCCGGGTGGCGCTCGAGCCGCGCCCGCGCCGCGTCGAGCTCGCCGCGCCGGAGCAGCCCGCGCACCTCGTCGTCGAGGAGCTCGGGATCGATTTTTGTCCTGCGGAAAAAGACGAGCCGCTCGATCATCAGCGCCACGCTCACGATCGACAGCGCGATCAGGAGCCACAGCACCCACTCGGCGCCGAACAGCGCCACGTTGAGGAGCCTCTCGGTCAACGTCATCTCTCGTTCCTCCACATCAGGGCGTGACGGTCACTCGATAGCTGCGCCACCCGACGCCGCCGCGGTCGTCGCGCAGCACGACCCACAGGCGCACCTCGCTCGCACCGTCGGGCGCGCGCCAGCCGTTCTCGATCGTCGTCGCGGCGCTCGGGTCGTCGGCGGGGATGCCGGTGCGCTCGTCGGCGAAGGTGCCGGCGGTGGCGAACCACGACGAGCGCAGCGCCTCGCGCCGCTCGGCCACCCCGCGCGAGATCGGATCGAGCGCCGCGTAGCGCTCGGCGCCCTCGCAGGCGGCGTCGACCTCGCACCCCACTGTCTCGACGCGCAGGCGGACCTCGGCCCCCGCGGCGACGGAGAGCGGCGCACCGTCGGGGAGCAGCTCCTCGTCGCGGCCTCCGTCGACGCGCGCGAGCCGGGCGATCGCCGGATTGAGGTTCGGGCGCGCGCGCCGATTGAGCTCGGCGGTCACCTCGAGCGACGCGCCGGCGACGCCGCACGACACCCGCGTGCGGAAGGTGACGTAGGCCGGCTCGCCCCCATCGCCCGACGACGGCACCAGCGCGCGCAGCGGCTGGTAGTAGCCGCCGGTGCGATCGGGATCGACCGGCCGCGCCGCGCTCTGCCCCGGCGGCGGGTCGGGCGGCGTCGGCCCGAAGCGGCGGCAGGCGTCGCTCGGGATCGCCGCGCTCACCGACGGGCCGGCGCCGATCGGCAGCAGCCAGTCGGCCGCCGGCGCGAGGCAGCGCGGGCTCACCGGCTCGACGCGATCGAGCGGCACCGGATCGGTGCACAGCGCCCAGTCGAGCTGCGACGCCAGCGACGGCGGCGCGTCGCGCTCCCCGTCGACGGTGAGCGCCTCCCAGCGGACGCTCTCGCCCGCCTTCGCCTCCGCCGGCAGCGCCCGCACCGCGAGCACGCGCGGCCCCTCGACGAGCGAGCCGCGGTCAGCCAGATCGGGCACGCACGCCGCCGCGCCGCAGATCACCAGCGCGCAGGACGCGCGGGTCAGAAGGTCCATTTGACCCCCAATACCGGCAAGATCGGCAATCCGGTGATATAGCCGCGCTGCGAATAGTCGTGGTTGTAGACGATCTCCTCGGGGTTCCCCTGGTTCGTGACGTTCTGGATATCGAGGGAGATCTCGAGCTCGGTCTTCCCCAGCGTGAACCGTTTGGACGCGCGCGCGTCGAGCTGCACGAACAGCGGAATGCGATCGCCGTTTTGCGCGCCAAACGCGGGTTGATACAGATCGGTCGTGGCGTCGTAGGCGGCGCTCACCACCGCGGTGCGCGGGTAGCCGCTCGCCACGCGCAGGCGCAACCCGACCTCGAAGCCGCGCGGCAGGAGCCACGCCGCCACCGCCGTGAACAGGTGGGTCTGGTCGTAGTCGAAGGCGCGCCACGGCGAGGTCGCGTCGGCGCGCCGCTCGCTGCGCATCACCGTGTAGCTCACCCAGCCGAAGAGGCCGTGCCACGGCTCGAGGCGGACGAGCAGCTGCGCGCCGTAGGCCCGCCCCTGCCCCGTCGCCACGAGCGCCTGCGCCAGCGCCGGCGCCGGCGTCGGCGCGCGCACCGCCAGGCGATCCGCCTCGGAGTAGAAGCCGGTCGCCTCGATCCCGAGGACGCGGGTGGCGTTGACAGAAAATCCGGCGAGGACGCGCACCGCCTGGGCGACGGGCAGGGTCGGGCTCCCGAACACCGCGCTGAGGTCCTCGGCCGCGGGCTGCTGGTGATAGAGCCCGACCGCCGCCTTCAGCCCGAGGCGCGCGATCGGCTGATACCGGATCGTCAGCCGCGGCTCTGCGCGGACGTCGTTGGCCGCGAGCCCGATCTGCGGCGTCTCCCCGACGGGCGGCGTCTTCCGCGAGATCAGCCTGACCTGCGGATCGACGCGCAGCCCGGGGACGACGTGGAGCTTGCCGCGCGCGACCGAGAAGTCGGCCTCGACGTAGGGCGCCGCGCCGATGAACAGCGTGTCCCAGCGATCGGCGCCGAGCTTGTCGGGCGGCGGCTGGCCGAAGACGCGGATGTCGCCCTCCCGCGGCGGCAGCGCGAGGGCGCCGGTGCGGGCGAGCGTCGTGCGGCGCACGTCGACGTCGAGCCCGGCCTCGAGCGTGAGCCAGCCGGCGAGGCGCCCGCGCCAGCTCGCGCGCAGGCCGGCGAGCGCGGTCTCGCTCTCGACGGAGGCGCGCACCCCGCCGACGTCGAGCGCGAGGCGGTTGCGATCGAAGCCGCCGAACGGCGTCACCGTCGCCACGCCTCCGGCGATGCGCTCGTGCCGCCAGCGCAGGCTGACGCGCGTGAACGACACGCCGCGCGTCTCGCTGGCGACGAGCAGCGGATCGAGCAACTGGCGCCCGCGAGTGAGCTCGTCGAGCGAGAAGAGCGCGGTGAGATCGAGCGTCTGGCGCGGCGCGACGGCGATGCGGAGGCGCGCCTGCGCGTCCCAGTAGCGCGGGATGGGGAAGACCTCGGCGACGCGATTTTCGACGACCGACAGCACCGAGTCGAGGTGGCTGCGACGGAGGCCGAGCGCGAGGTGGACGCGCTTGCCGAGGCGCGCGCGGACGAAGGCGGAGGCGTCGTAGACGTCGAGGCCGAGCGCGCCGTGGACGCCCGGCTCGTCGATGGAACGCGTCGTCACGGTGACGAGGCCGCCGAGGCCGCGGCCATACTCGGCGCCGTAGCCGCCGGGGACGAGCTCGACCGCGCCGACGATCTCCGACGGGAGGACCGAGCGCAGGCCGCCGTCGTGATAGAGGCGCGGGATGGGGACGCCGTCGACGTAGACGCGGGTGTCCTCGGGCGCGGCGCCCCACACGACGAGGCGCCCCGAGCCCGCCGACGGGCGCGCGACGCCGGGGAGGTTCTCGACGACGCGGAGGACGTCGCCCTGGGTGCCGGGGAGCTTCTTCGCCTGGGTGGCCGAGACCTCGGTCGACACCGCCTGGCGGCGGAGGGGCGGCGCGGTGACGACGATCTCGAGATCGTCGCTCTCGCCCGGCGGCCGGGGCGGCGGCGCCAACGTGACGTCGTACCTGGCCTCGAGCGCCCGGCCCGCCTCGAAGGTCTCCTCGACGGAGATGGCCGGCAGCCGCGCGCCCGAGAGCGTCACCGTGCGGCGCCCGAGCGGGATCTTGTCAATCGCGAATTCGCCCGCGGCTTGGTGGTCGCGGCGCCCTCGACGCCGGCGACGGCGACGCGCACGTCGGCGACGGAGCGCCCGGTCGAGCGCGTGCGCACGACGCCGCGGAACGTCGCGACGGTGGGCGCCTCGACGCGCAGCGTGAAGGCGTAGCGGTAGAGGATGCGCACGCGCGCCGGCTTGCCGTCGAGCTCGGCGGGGGTGAAGAGGAACGCGCGGGCGGCGCCGAGCGCGGCGGCGTCGAAGGCGGCGCCGGCGGACTCGACGACGCTGGCCTCCTCGACGCGGCCGTCGGCGCCGATGACGAGGGCGAGCACCACCGTCGCGCTGCGGCCGGCCGCGCGCTCGGCCTCCGGGTAGGGCGCCTCCACGAACGTCGTCAGCGCCGGCGGCTTCGTGAGGCGGGGCGCCGGCGCGGGCGGCGTCGCCGGCGTCGTCGGGGGCGTCCCCTGCGCGCGCGCCGTCGCTGCTCCGAGCGCGCACAGCGCCGCGATCACCGCCGCTCTCCGACGCGTCCTCATCGCCGTCACAGCTCGAAGCGGATCGCGAGGACGAACTTCGACTCGACCGCGCGCCCGCAGCGCGTCGCCGCCTCGAAGCGACCGCGCCGCGCCGCCTCGAGCGCCGCGGCGTCGAAGGCCGGCCCGAGCGCCGAGACCACGCGCGCGCCCTTCACCGCCCCCGTCGCGTCGAGCTCGATCTCGACGCGGACCCGCCCCTCGACGGCGCTCTCGCGCTCCGCCTCGGGGTAGGTCGGCGGCGGCACCTCGATCGGCTTCGCCTTCACCAGCGGCTCGGCGCAGCCCCCTTCGTCGCGCGCGGGGCGCGGCGCCGTCGAGCGCGGATCCCCCGGCCCGGCGCCACCGCCGCCACCGCCCGTCGGCTACGGCACCCCGCCGCCTCCGCCGGGGCCGCCGCCCATCGTGAGCCCGGTGTCGTGCACGGCCGGCGCGCTCGACGGGGGCGGCGCAGCGACGGGCGGCGGGGCGGCCGGCGGCGGCGCAGCGGGCTTGGGCGCGCGCGACGGCGCGGGCTTCGGCGCGGCCTTGGGCGGCGCCGCGGGGGCAGGCGTCGGCGTCGCCTCCGGCGGGGGTGGCGGCGTCGGTGCCGGTGCCGGCGGCTTCGGCTTGCGCTCGTTGATCGTGATCTTGAGCGGCGCCGGCTTCGGCGGCCTGCGCGGCGCGAGCGCGATCACGATCGCCGCCGCTGCGTGCAGCGCGAGGCTCGCCGCGACGACGATCAGCGCCACCCGCCGCTCGGCCGCGCGCGCGTCCGCCGTCACGGCAACACCACCTCGAGGAGCCGCGTCCCGAGGCGCGCCCCGCCGTTCGCCGCGAGCGCCGTCAACTGCCCCGTCGCCCGCTGCGTCTCGACGAGCTTGCCGTCGGCGTCCGCCCGCAGCACCGTCGCCACGAAGCTGACCGACGGCTGACCGCAGGCGTCGTTCAGGTTGGCGAAGACCACGTACGGCCCCTCCTTCGGCGCCGCGCGCCACACGACCTCTTCGCGCCCGATGTGATCGATCACGCAGCCCGCGTTCGAGTTGCGCGTGAGCACGCCGACGTCCGGCGCGCGCAGCGCCTCCGGCGTGATCCGGCCATCGACCGGCGTCGCCGTCGACGCGTGCCGCCAGTCGACGGTCTTGCCGTCGGGCGTCTGCACCACGAGATCGAGATCGACGTCGCTGTCCCAGCTGAGCGCGATCGCCGCCACCTGTGGCTGGCGCGTCGGATCGCAGCCGGGCCCGTCGGCGCGATCGCTCACCACGCACAGATCGGCGGTCGTCTTCGGCCCGGCGCGCCCCGCCTCGTCGAACACCACCGCCTCGAGCTGCTGGACGCCCGTCGGGATCCCGTCGCCGAAGTCGGCGGTCAGCGACCAGACGCGCTCGTCGGTGAAGGGATCGATGACGCCCGTCGGGACCACCCAGTAGCCGCTGCCGGCGCCGGCCCAACGCACGCCGACGGAGTAGGCCCCGGGCGTCGCCAGCCCCGAGAGCGTCCGCCCCGCCTGGTTCCAGGTGACGACGACGTTCACGTAGTTGAGCTGGGTGACGCGCTCCCCGTCGGCGCCGTCGGGCGCGCCGGGCAGCGCGCCGGGGATGAAGGTCCCCTCGCGCACGCGGATCGGCTCGCCGATCCCGCTGCGCGACGACACGCCGCAGCCGGCGGCGACCAGCACCGCGACGACGAGCGCGCGCCTCACAGATCCCCCTGCAGCCGCACCGTCCACTGCGTGTTGGCGAGGTCGGTGGGCACGCCGCGCGCGTCGCGCCCGAGGCGATCGAGGATCGCGTCGACCTGCACCAGCAGCCGCAGGTGGTCGAACAGGTTCGCGCCCACCACCGGCGAGAGCGTGTGAATCCCGCCATTGACCGGCACCACGCGCCCGCGCCGCGTATCGGTCAAATCCGCGTTCGGGTCGTAATAATCCCAGCGAAATCCAATCAGCGCCCATTTCGTGAGCTGCTGCGTGACCGCGAGATAGGCGGCGAGCTGGCGCACGTCGTAGCCCGCGACGACGGGATCACTGACGAGGAAGCCGCGATCGAGGTTCGACGCGATGGTCACTTCGCCGTAGAGCTGCGTCCACCCGATCTTCGATCGCACCCGCAGCTGGAGATCGGCGTTGAATGCCCAGCGCGAATAGGTCAATGACGGCGTCGCCGCGCGCCCCGGGACGGCGACGATTTCGCCATTGTCGAGAATCCCGTTTTCATTGATATCGCGCCACGACAGGCCGCCCTGGGTGGCGTCGGTGCCGCGGTGGAAGCCGGTGCCGGCGACGAACGAGACGCCGCCGGCGACGTTGAAGCCGCGCGCCTGCGTGTCGGTGTCGAAGCCGAGGCGCCCCATGAAGTCGCGCGCCTTGGTGAAGACGGCGTAGGGCGCGCCGGCGCGCTCGACGAGCGGCACGCCGTTCATCGCCGCCAGCGCGTAGCGGAGGAACGAGACGCCACCCGAGACGCGCAGCCCGAGGTCGGTCGAGCCGGGGAAGAGCGCGAGCGACCCGAGGGTGCGCTCCATGAATGGGCGGCGGCGCACGCTCTCCCAGAGCTCGTAGCCGAAGGGCATCTCCTGTAAACCGCCGGTGACCATCACGTAGGGCGGACGGCCGGCGCGCTTCGACCGCCAGAGGAACGACGCCTCCGCGCGCAGGACGCCGAGGTAGGCGCCGGCGACGGTGTTGCCGCTGAGCTCGACGGCGAAGCGCGCCCAGCTCCAGCTCCCGTCGAGGCGCACGCGCGCGAGGCGCAGCGAGAAGCCGTCGCGGTTGAGCGGCGCGCCGCCCTGCTGGACCTGGTCCTCGGAGAGCTGGCTGCCGACGTACTGGACCTGCGCGAACGACGACAGGACCACGCCGACGGGGTCGAGGACGAGGCCGCTGTCGGGGCGCGCCGTCGTCGTGTAGACCGGCAGGCCGAGGATCGGGCTGTAGGTCGGCGCCGTCGCAGCGACCGGCTTCGGCGGCGGCGGCGGCGGGGGCGACGGCGCGGGCGCGGGGCGCGTCTCCACCTTCGAGAGGCGCGCCTCGAGCTCGGCGAGCCGCGCGCGCAACGTCGCGAGCTCGTCGGGCGCCGGAGCGGGCGCGGGCGCCGACGCCGACGCCGGCTTGGCCCGCGCCGCCGGGATCTCGACGTCGTCCCCCTCCTGCGCGCCCGCCAGCGCCGCCGTCGCGATAACAGACACAGCGACGCCGAACGAGAGAACGCGCCTCACGGCAGCGGCGGCAGTTTGCCGCCCGGCAACAGGAGCGGCAGCCGGCTGTTGTCGTAGCGCGCGCACGCCGAGCCGCTGCACTGATTGAGGAACTCGACGTCCTTCTTGGGCGGGCAGGTCCAGCACCCGCCGTCGGTCACGCACTCCGGCGCCGGTGGGGTCAAGTCTTCTACGACAGACAGATCCAGCGGCCGAGCGGACAGATCGAGCAGCCCCTCGCCCTCGTCCCCACCGCAGGCCGAGAGCGCCGCGCTGCCCAGGACGAGCGCCAGCGCCGTCGCCGCGGCGAGGCTCTTCCACGCGCGCGTCATCACTTCACCTCGCAGTAGCTGTTGCGGCAGACGGGGTGCGAGCTCGGGCAGGTCGCGCTCGTCGCGCAGGGCGTGCAGCTCGTCGCGCCGGTGGCCAGCTTCTCGAACCCGCAGCCGCAGGGCTCGTCGGGTTGGTAGCTCATGAGCGGACCGAGGTCGCCGCTGCGCCAGACGTTCATCGCGCACTTCGGGACGTTGCCGGCGTCGACGGTGATCTTGAGGACGTCGAGGCCCGCGGGCGGCGCCGCCTTGCCGGTCACGAGCTCGATGAAGGCGCGCGTGCGCGCGTCGGTGATCTGCTTCGTCGTCGGGTCGACGAAGGCGAAGAAGTGCATCGGGCCCCACAGCCAGTACTGACCCGTGCGCACGTTGAGCTTGTCGTAGGTGTTCGGCGTCGAGTCGGGCCAGTAGCCGCAGCTCTGCCCGAAGTGCTGATAGGCGAGGACCTTGATCGCGTTCTTCTTCCGGTTCTGATCGGCGACGTCGCCGCTCACGTACCCGATCGCCGCCTCGTAGTTCGCCGACCCCGAGACCTGCGTGATCATCTGCCCGTTCGCGCTTCCAGATCACCGCGTCGTCGGTCCAGGGCGCCGCCCCGCCGGTGCGCCCGAAGCCGTAGACGAAGTAGGCCGCCTCGGCGCTGATGGCGGTCGCCTGCGAGAGCGTCGGGACGACGAACGTCACCGTCGAGACCGGCCCCTCGAAGTCGCCGATATTGTCCGGCAAAGTGGACACGCCGGCGCAGAGGTCGGCGCGGTTCCCCATCAGCGCGAAGTTGGCCAGCGTCCCCGCCTTCATGTCGCACTGCAGGCGAGTCCCGGTCGCGTCGTAGTAGTTGCCCTTGCCGGTGAGCGGCGTCGGCCCGTTGGCGTCCCCGATCAGCGCGTTGATGCCGTTGCAGGCGCCCGGGTTCTGATACACGACGGTGACTGAGGGGCTCGCGGCGGCGAGCGCCTTCGAGATCCCGTTGATGATCGGGTCCTGCGCGCTGCCGCCGATGCCGATCACCGGGTTGGGGAGCTCGTCGCAGAACGCCGCGAGCGCCCGCCCGGGCGCCCAGACGACCGCGGCGACGATGGCCAGCTGGAATACGTCTTTTAAGCGGGACATGCGTCCAGTTTCACGAATTGCCGCGCCGTGTCAAGCGTCTTGCGCGCGGCGATCGACTGCGCACAGATCGCGGCAAACACCCGATTTCATCAAAACGGACGTATCGACGGAATTACGAAGACGACCGGATCAGCGGCGAGGCGTGAACAGCGACGACAACACCCCGCTCGGGGCGCGGATCTCGGCGATGCGCCAGCCGTTTTTCTGCTTGACGAGATCGAGAGAGACGACCACCGGGCGCTCGAGGTTGGTGAAGCGCACCGTGCCGACGGCGTGGGTGGCGTCCTTCAGGTCGACGGTGATGTCGAAGGCGGCGATCTCCCAGTCCTGCGCGTCGATGAAGGGGTCGCCGTCGAGGATCGGGACCTCGCCGCGGGCGCCGGCGCGCGCGCGGTCGGCGAGGATGGCGCGCGCCAGCTTCGGCGCGAACAGCCGCTCGACGTCGGCCTTCGTCGAGAGCGGGACGCCCTTCGACTCCTTGCCGAGGTAGTGCGCGTAGATCCCGTCGAGGAACTGCTTCGCCGAGGCGCGCGCGGTCGGGTCGTCGGCGCGCGCCGTCCCGAACGCCGTCATCAGGAGGAGGCCCGTGAGCAGAGCTCGCATCGCGCCATCATAGCGAGCCGCGCTCGGGTCAGCCGACCCCACCGGCGCCTCCGCTCGCCAGCGACGGACACGCAACCCTACGAGATTGCTCACCCACATGTCGGTACGAATCTTGAGTTCCGAGGCGCGCCATGCACAGGCAGATGTTGGCTTCGGTGGTGGCGACGACCTGCTTCCTCTGCGCCTGCGGCGTCCCCGAGGCGACCGCTCCCGACGAGGACTACGAGCTCGTCCCCGAGGGCAAAGAGGACAACTACCGCAGCCCGTCGGCCATCGAGCTCTCGGCGAAGGCCGACGCCACCGTGACCCTCGACGAGAGCGCGCGCTCGCTGCCCGACGCCGACCGCGCCGCGCAGGCCCGCGACCTCGTCTCGGCGAAGCTCCTCCAGATCGGCTGGTTCCTCAACCTCTACGTCGCCGACAAGGAGGACGAGGACAGCAACAAGGGCTACGGCGGCTTCCACGCCATGGCCCGCAACTCGTCGGTGAAGGCGCTGTCGATCACGCCCGTCGACGCGGTCACCTACCGCTTCAACTTCGAGGCGACCATCGCCGCTCAGAACGACTTCCTGAAGGTGCTGCCCGGCGAGCCGGTCTCGGGCGGCGGCGAGCGGATCGCCCTCCAGATGGGGCGCGTCTCGAACGCCGACCTGCTCGGCGGCAAGTGGCAGTCGCGCTACGACGTCCACGCCTGGGATCCGCGCACCCTCCCCGCCAGCGACGTCGAGTCGCTGCCGATGGTGATCGCGCCGCTGCCGCGCTCGCAGAACGCGTGGCTCGACACCAACCGCCTCTACGCCGACGGCAAGCTCGAGGTCGGCGCGCAGTTCGGCTGGGACTACAACGAGGGGCGCCAGGACCTCGCCAACGCCGAGCAGCTCTACGACGAGCTCCTCGCCATCGGCTTCACCTCGCCGGTCGCGAAGTTCGCCGACCTCAAGCTCGACTCGGCGCCGCTCACCCGCGGCGGGACCTACGACGGCAAGCCGGTCACCATTTCTGTCAAGCTGATTCACCCCGGCATGGTGGCGAGCCCCTCGGCCGACGCGCTCAAGCTGCGCCAGGCGCTGCTCGACCTCCTCGCGACCAAGGAGGTCGTGCTCTTCAACGGCCACGCCGGCGTCTCGGGGCGGCTCCTGCCGGCCGACTTCCGCTCGACCTCGGCGGGCAACATCCTGCCGACGGAGTACCCGACGCTGAAGCTGTTCGACGGCTACCAGATCCTCCTCATCGAGGGGTGCCAGACCTACGCCCGCTTCACCGACGGCTTCAAGCAGAACCCGGCCAAGCGCGGCCCCAACGGCGAGCTGGTCAACCTCGACATCGTCACCTCGACCTCCTACACGTGGACGACGCAGGGCGCCGAGTCGATGGAGGCGATCCTCTGGCCGCTCGTCGCCACCAGCGCCACCAAGAACATCAAGCCGCCGACGTGGGACGACGTCCTGCGCACGATGAACGCGCCGCCGAACCAGACCGCCTTCATGGGCGTGAACGGCATCGACGGCGATCCGCACGCGCACCCCTACGGCAAGCGCGACCGCCTCGGGAAGGCGTGCACCTCGAACGCGGCCTGCGGCGGTGAGGGCAACGTCTGCATGAAGAACGCGAGCGCCAAGCGCGTCTGCGGCACCGTCTGCACCGACGACGCCGGCTGCCCCTCGGGCTACCGCTGCGCCTCCGTGGCGTCGAGCGGCACCATCTCGACGAGGGCCTGCGTCGCGCGATAAAATGGGGAGATGTCCGAGACCCCACACTGGTACACCGACAACGCCTTCTCCATCGGCCGCACGCCGCTCGTGCGGCTCAACCGCGTCATCGGCGACACGCGGGCGACGGTGCTCGCCAAGATCGAGGGACGCAACCCCGCCTACTCGGTGAAGTGCCGCATCGGCGCGGCCATGGTCTGGGACGCCGAGAAGCGCGGGCTCCTCGGCCCCGGCAAAGAGCTCATCGAGCCGACGAGCGGCAACACCGGCATCGCGCTCGCGTTCGTCGCGGCGGCGCGCGGCTACCCGATCACGCTGACGATGCCCGAGACGATGAGCATCGAGCGGCGCAAGCTGCTCGCCGTCTATGGCGCCAAGCTGGTGCTCACCGAGGGGCCGCGCGGGATGACCGGCGCGATCGCCAAGGCCGAGGAGATCGCGGCGTCCGACCCCAACCGCTACGTGCTCCTGCAGCAGTTCCGCAACCCGGCGAACCCGGCGATCCACGTCGCCACGACGGGGCCGGAGATCTGGGAGGACACCAAGGGCGCGATCGACATCTTCGTCTCCGGTGTGGGGACGGGCGGGACGATCACCGGCGTGTCGACGTACATCAAGCGCGACAAGGGCAAGGCGATCACCTCGATCGCCGTCGAGCCGTCGGCGAGCCCGGTGTTGACACAAAAGCGCGCGGGCGAGCCGCTCAAGCCGGGGCCGCACAAGATCCAGGGCATCGGCGCCGGGTTCGTGCCCGACGTGCTCGACATGACGCTCGTCGACGAGATCGAGCAGGTGTCGAACGAGGAGGCCATCGAGTACGCGCGGCGGCTGGCGCGCGAGGAGGGCATCCTCGCCGGCATCTCGTGCGGCGCGGCGACGGCGGTGGCGGCGCGCGTGGCGGCGCGTCCGTCGAGCGCGGGCAAGACCATCGTGGTCGTGCTGCCCGACTCGGGGGAGCGCTACCTCTCGTCGGCGCTGTTCGAGGGGATCTTCGACGAGAAGGGGATCGCCTCCGGGCGCTGATCGCCGATGGCCTTCGCGATCGAGCGACGCGATGAGGTGGCGATCCTCCGACTGGACGACGGCCGGGCCAACGCCATCGGCCCGGCGTTCCTCGACGGGATGGAGGGCGCGCTCGACGGGCTGGGGGACGCGCGCGCGGTCGTCGTCGTCGGCTTCGGGGCGATCTTCTCGGCGGGGCTCGATCTCCCGTCGCTGATCGCGCTCGACGAGCCGGCGATGCAGGCGTTCATCGCGCGCTTCGGCGAGGTCATGCTGCGCCTGTTCACGCTGCCGCGGCCGGTGGTCGCGGCGGTGAACGGACACGCCGTCGCCGGAGGCTGCGTGCTGGCGCTGCAGGCCGACGTGCGGGTGGGCGCCGATCGCGAGGGGACCAAGATCGGCCTCAACGAGACCGCGCTCGGCATCGGCCTGCCGTCGGTGGTGGTGGAGACGCTGCGCTTCCGCGTGCCGGCGTCGTCGCTGGTGCCGATCGCGCTCGAGGGGCGTCTATTCGGCGCGCGGGACGCGCTCGCGCTCGGGCTCCTCGACGAGCTGGCCGCGCCCGAGGCGCTGGAGGCGCGCGCCGTCGCCCGCGCGCGCGAGCTCGCCGCGATCCCGCCGGTGGCGTTCGCGCAGGTGAAGGCGATGCTGCGCGCGCCCGTCGTCGAGCGCGTCCGCGCCGAGGCCGCCGTCGACGCCGCGCGCTGGACCGCCACCTGGTTCTCCGCCGACGGCCAGGCGCGCCTTCGGGCGGCGGTCGCGCGGCTCCGTCGGTAGCGGCCGCGCGCACGGTGCGCGGTCAGTCGGCGGAGTCGCCGCCCGCGTCGTCGATGCGCGCGGCCAGCGCGACCAGCTCCTGCCGCAGGCGCCCGAGCCGCGCCCGCTCGCGCTCGTCGCCGACGTCGAACCCGGCGCGACAGGCGAGCTCCACCGGCACCCGCCGCGCCCGCTCGCGCAGCCGCTTCCCGTCGGGCGTGAGGTCGATGCGCACGACCCGCTCGTCGTCGCGATCGCGGCGCCGCCGGACGAGCCCCTGCTGCTCCAGCCGCTTGAGCAGCGGCGTCAGCGTCCCCGAGTCGAGCGCCAGCCGCGCGCCGATCGCCTTCACCGACGCGCCGTCCTCCTCCCACAGCACCAGCATGACGAGGTACTGCGGGTAGGTCAGCCCGAGCGGCTCGAGCAGCGGACCGTAGGCGCGGATGAGCGCCCGCGACGCGCTGTACAGCGCAAAACAGAGTTGCTGTCCGATGAGGAGCGCGTCGTCGCCGCGGGCCGCCATACGCGCATTATCCGGCGAGCCGGACCTCGACGTCGATGTTGCCGCGCGTCGCGTTCGAATAGGGGCAGACCTCGTGCGCCGCCCGCACCAGCGCCTCGGCCTGGTCGCGCGGGAGCTCGGGGATGGCGACCTCGAGGACGACCGCGAGCCCGAAGCGCTGCCCGACGGGGCCGATGCTGACGTGCGCGGTGACCGCGATCGGCCCGGGGGTGAGCCGCTGCAGGCGGGCGACGTGCGCGGCGGCGCTGCCGAAGCAGGCGGCGTACCCGGCGGCGAAGAGCTGCTCGGGGTTGGTGCCCTCGCCGCTGCCGCCGAGCGCGCGCGGCGGCGCCAGCGCGAGGTCGAGCCGGCCGTCGTCGGTCTTGGCGCGCCCGTCGCGGCCGCCGGTGGCGGTGGCGGTGGCGGTGTAGAGGCGCTTGTCGAGGAGGGCGGGGGACTGGGTCATGGGGCTCTCTCCATCGCGACCGGTGTCGCGTTCACGGAGAGAAGCTAATCCCCAATTCAATTGCGCGCAATTTAATTTTATACGATCTACTCGCGCGTCAGGCGGCGCCTTCGGTCGCCCACCAGGCGGCGAGGAAGGCGGCGGCCGCGAGGTAGAGGCGCGCGGCGGCGGGGTCGTCGGCGGCGGCGTCGAGGCAGGCGAGGGTGTACTTCGCCAGGTGGGCGTCCTCGTGCGCCGCGGCGCTGGCGACGACGTGAGCGACCAGCGACGGGAGCTCTTCGCGGCGCGCGTGCCACAGCGCCGACGCGGCGTCGGCGGGAGAGGCGGTGAGCGCCTCGATGCGGTCGCGCTCCGGCGGCAGCGGCTCGGGGGACCAGTCGCGCTCGAGCGACACCGATCCCACGATCGAGCGGAAGCCGAGGACATAGGTCGCCGCGACGGCGACGGCGTCGGCGGGGACGGCCAGCCCGCCGGCGATCCCCAGCGCCGCCTGCGGCAGCGTCAGGCAGTGGCTCCACCCGTAGGCGGCGTGCTCCGTCGAGTCCTGCAGCATCGACAGCGCCGCGATGCGCAGCAGCACCCGCGTCGCCTGCCGCACGTCGAGCGCGCGCGTGGGCGCGTCGAGCAGCGAGGCGGCCAGCCCGCTCTTCTCGACGAGCGACATCGTCGGGTAGATGAACAGGCTCTCGGGCGTCCCCGGCGACGGCGGCCGGCGGAGCGCCTCGAACAGCGCCTCCTCGGCGCGCGCCGGATCGTGATCGCGGGAGAGGCGCGCGTGCTGGCGCTCGACGGCGAGGTGCCACGACAGCCGCCACGACGGCTCGCGCGCCAGCTCGCGCACGAGCCCGCGCACCATGCGCGCGGCCGCCCGGCTGCGCGGCGCGACGCGCGGCAGGAGGTAGAGGAAGATGCTCCCGTGCGCCGCCGCCGCCAGCCGCGGCAGCACCTCGTCGGCGAGCGCGCGCGCGAGCTCGGTCGGGGTCAGCACCTCCGCCAGCCACGCTGCCGCCGCGTCGGCGTCGTCGAGCTTACCGGCGGCGAGCGCCGCGCGCAGCCGCGCCAGCCCATCGCTCGGCGAGTCGAAGGCCCGCGGCGCGGGCGGCGACGCCGGGGCCCCCGCGCGCGTGTACTCCACCGCGACCAAGGCGAGCCGTCGCCTCGCCGCCTCACGCCCGCCCGGAGCCAGCGCCGCGAGGAGGGCGTCGCGCGCCAGCACCTCGAGCGGCGCGTGGAGGAGGAAGGAGTCGGCGGCCCCCTCCTTGGCCTGCGCGACTGCGTGCGCCACCTCGTCGACGAGCGCGGCGTCGGAGGCGGCCTCGAGATCGAGGGTCAGGGTGGTCGTTTGATCGCTCATGCTCCCGTTGTGCAACTTCAAGCTTACTTGAGGTCAAGGTATTTTTCTGCTCTCCTGTTCCCATGGCCCTCGCCACCGACTGGCTCACCATCGGCGACCTCGCCGCCCGCTCCGGCATCGCCCCCTCGGCGCTCCGCTACTACGAGACCGAAGGGCTCATCACCAGCACGCGCACATCTGGCCACCAGCGCCGCTTCCACCGCGACACCCTCCGGCGCCTCGCCTTCGTGCGCGTCGCCCAGCGCGTCGGCCTCACGCTCGACGAGATCCGCGACGCCCTCGCTTCGCTCCCCGTGGGTCGCACGCCGACGCGCGCCGACTGGGCCCGCCTCTCCCGCGCCTGGCGCCCGCGCCTCGACGAGCAGATCGCCGTCCTCGTGCGGCTCCGCGACAAGCTCACCTCCTGCATCGGCTGCGGCTGCCTCTCGATGAGGGCCTGCGCGCTCTACAACCCCGACGACCGCGCCGCCGCGTTCGGCGACGGCCCGCGCTACCTCCTCGGAGATCGCCCGCCGCGCCGTTGACGATCGCGCCCACCGACCGCATGCTGCCTCGCGATGCGGACGCTCTCGATCGACCTCTTCTCTGACGTGGTCTGCCCCTGGTGCCACATCGGCACCGCCCAACTCGACACCGCGCTCGCCCGGCTGGCCGCCGAGGACGGCGTGACCGCGACGGTCACCTACCACCCGTTCCTCCTCGATCCGAGCACGCCGCCCGAGGGCGTCGACCTCGTCGCCCGCCTCCGCTCGAAGTACGGCGCCGACCCGCGGACGATGTTCGCCCGCGTCGAGCAGGCGGGGCGCAACGCCGGCCTCGCGCTCGACTTCACGCGCGTCACGCGCACCTGGCCCACCGACGCCGCGCACACTCTCCTCCGTCACGCCCTGGGGCGCGGCACGCAGCGCGCGCTCGCCAAGGCGCTCTTCGCGGCGCACTTCGACGAGGCGCGCAACATCGCCGACCCCGACGTCCTCGCCGAGATCGCCGCCCGCCACGGCTTCACCGTCGACGAGGCGCGCGCCCTCGCCAGCGACGACGAGGAGCGCGCCACCACCCGCCGCCTCGCCACCACCGCCACCGCCCGCGGGATCCGCGGCGTCCCATTTTTTGTCTTCGATCAACGCCTCGCCCTCTCGGGCGCGCAGCCGCCGGACGTCCTCGTCGCCGCCGCGCGCGAGGCGCTCGCCACCGCCGCCCCCAGCTCGGAGCCCTCGGAAGGAGCCGCTCGATGAAGATCCTCGTCGTAGGAGCCACCGGTGACGTCGGCCGCGCCGTCGCCGACGCCCTCTCCGCCCGCGGGCACGAGGTCCTGCGCGCCTCGCGCAAGGCCGCCGACGCCGCCCTCCGCGTCGACCTCAACGACCCGCAGTCGATCCGCGCGCTCTACGGCCGCGTCGGCCGCGTCGACGCCGTCGTCTCCTGCGCCGGCGACGCCCGGATGGGCGCGCTGCCCACGCTCACCGACGACGACTTCGCCTACTCCATCGCCAGCAAGCTGATGGGCCAGGTGAACCTCGTCCGCTTCGGCCTCGACCACGTGAACGACGGCGGCGTGTTCGTCATCACCTCGGGCGTGTTCGCCATCCAGCCGCCGCCCGGCGTCTCCGCCTTCGCCGTCGCCAACGGCGCGCTCGAGAGCTTCACGCGCGCCGCCAGCCAGGATCTGCCGCGCGGCCTCCGGCTCGTCGACGTGAGCCCGCCCTGGCTGGTCGAGACCGCCGCCCGCATGGGGCAGAAGGGCGCCATCACGGCGGCGGCCAACGCCGAGCACTACGTCCGCGCCGTCGAGGGGCGCGACACCGGCGTCATCTACCGTCCCGGCCAGCCCTCCTAAAGCGACAGGCGCACCGTCGACGCCAGCCGCAGATCGGTCGGCTGGACGCCCGTCGGCGGCGCGCTGTCGTAGAGCACCCCGAACGTCACGCCGAGCGCGAGCCGCTCGCCCACCCGCCCGAGCAGCTCCACCTCCTCGAGCACCCGCACGTCGCTGGGCGCGTCGAACCGCGGCTGCACGTACAGCGTCGTCTGCCCGAGCAGCCGGTCGCGCATGAGACTTCCTGTGTCAACCCCTGCGTCACGCGGCAGCGAGGAACCGCTTCGCACCACCGTGAAGGCTCGGGTCGTAGGCCGAGCGCGAAGACCAAGTGCGCCACAGGACGCGCACCCAGG
>Ga0272446_1000682_pt1 | contig 52085 bp, 55 predicted proteins | sample YNPCB0061_FD_194587 | JGI IMG/M metagenome (GOLD analysis project Ga0272446, IMG submission 194587) | Hot spring microbial mat communities from Yellowstone National Park, WY, United States - YNP-CB-006-1 | ecosystem: Environmental > Aquatic > Thermal springs > Hot (42-90C) > Sediment | place... | reverse complement strand
ACCGCCGTCCCCGGGTCGGCGACGGGAAGCTGGCGGCCGACGGAGACCTGCAGCGCGCGTGCGTTGGCGTCGCCCTGGTAATCGGCGCCGGTTGCAGTATTGGCGACGTAGGGCGGGGTTTGCGACTGGAATCCGGCGAAGAGGTGGTCGCCATTGGCGTCGACGCTGTTGGCAAGGCCGATGAGCTGTTGCAGTTGCCCCTTGAGATCGGCGGCCATGAAGCCGCGTTCGGCATTGCCCAGCGTGGGATTGCCGGCGGCGATGACGGTCGCCTTGACGTTCTGGATGAGCTCGGTGACCCCGGCGAGCGTGCCGTCTTCGAGCGCCAGCGCGCTTCTGGCGAGCGCGCGGTTGGCGGCGTACTGGCTGTTTTGCGCATCGGTCGCCGCGACGTTGACGGCGCCCGCCGCGCCGACCGGATCATCGGCCGGGGTGACGATGCGCCGCCCGGTGGCGACCTGCTGCTGCGTTCTGGCCAGCGCGCTCTGCGCTTCACCGATGCGGGCGATGCCCATCTGGTAGATCATGCCGGTACTGATGCGCATGGTTATTTTCCGAGCGACAGGAGGGTATCGAACAGCGTGCTGGCGATCTGCATGACCTTGCCCGCAGCCTGGTAGGCCTGCTGGTAGCGCAGGAGGTTGGCGGCCTCTTCGTCGAGGTTCACGCCCGACAGGCCTTCGCGGGCGCTCTTCGCCTGCTCCAGGAGCTTCGCCTGTGTCTGGCTCGCGACGTCCGCAGCGCGCGTCTGGTTGCCGACCTGGCTCACGAACTGGGCATAGGCGCTCTGATAGGTGGCGGTGCCGTTGCCCAGCATGTTGCGCGTTTGTAGTTCGGCCAGCGCCAGCGCGTTGCGGTTGTCGCCGGCACCCGGGGCCGCGGCGGCGGCGGCGATCTGCCGTGGGTCGGTGAGCGCCACACCGATCTTGCCCGCGCCGTTGGCGGTGGCGCGGATCAGGAAACTGTCGCCGGCGGCCATCGTTCCGGAGGAGAGCGAAAAGTCCAGCCCGTCGCGGGTGATGGGCAGACTGGCGGTGGTCTGCACGTCGCCGTCGGCAAGGCGCGTGATCGCATACTGGGTGCCGTCGTAACGCAGCTGATAGTCGCTGCCGGCGAGCGCACCTGGGCCGCTGATGGCGACCGAGAGGCTGGCCGAGCCAGCGTTGTGTGCGTTCGGCAGCACGTCCGGCGCGGCGACGGAAAAGAAATCGCCACCGGCAAGACCCGTCAGGTCGAAGCCCTGACGATGCTGGGCGTTGAACGTGCCGGCGAGCCCCAGCGCGATGCGCCCCAGGGTGTTCACCGCCGGATCGAGCGCCGTGTCGCGGAAGCTGAGCAGCCCGCCGAGCTTGCCGCCGGCCAGCGTGCTGGTCTGGATGGGGACGACGACGTTGCCGCTCTTGAAGCCGATGTCGAGACGCGAGGGATCGGCGGCCGACGGCATGGCGGTGAGCGCGGCGGCGCTGATGCCCATGACCAGCGGCTGCCCGTTGCCGATGAACACGTTGTACGCGCCGTCGTCCTGGCGCACCACCGTGGTCTTGATCTCCTTGTTCAGGTCGGCAATCAAGAGATCGCGCTGGTCGCGCAGATCGTTTGCGGTGTGGCCGCTGACGCCCGCTTCGGCCTTGGCGATGGCGTCGTTGATCTGGGCGATCTGCGCGGCGTAGCCGTTGATCGCCTCGACGCTCGCGGCGATCTGGCCCTGCGTGTCGTCACGGATCCTGTCGAACTGCCCTTGCAGGATCTGCAGCCGTGACACCAGCGATTGACCGGCTGAGAGCATGGACTGGCGCGCGGCGATGTCGGCCGGGTTGTTGGCCACGGCGTTGACGCCGGTGAAGAACTCCTGGATCGCCGGCGACAGCCCCGAGGCGGGATCGGCGAGCAGGTTGTCGATCTGCGCGATCTGGCCGTGAAAGGCGTCGAACTGGCTGACCGACGCCTGCGTGTCGCCGACCTGACGGGTGAGGAATTCGTCGTAGATGCGCCGCACCGTGACGACGTGCACGCCCTGGCCGAGGAAACCGATGCCGGTGGCGAGCGGGTTGTTCGCCGCCTGCAGCGTCTGCTGGCGGCTGTAGCCCGGCGTCGCGGCGTTGCTGATGTTGTGCGAGGTGGTGGCAAGCCCGGCCTGCGCCGCGTTGAGCGCGCCCGAACCGATACTGAGGATGCTGGTTGCCATGGCCTGTCCGTTTGCTTATGCGAGTTGCCGGGTTCTGTGCGATGAATCGGCAGCGTTCGCCAATCCTTGAGGCTGCGTCACGCCAGCCCGCTCGCGCGGACGACGCCCATCAGCTTGGCCGCATAGTTGGGATCGGTCGCATAACCGGCGCGCTGCAGGCCCTGGGCAAAGCCGGCGATGTCCTGACCCTGGGCGATCACCTCCCGATAGCGCGGGTTGGCGCGCAGCAGCGCGGCGTAGTCGCGGAAGGCGTCGGCATAGGAATCGTAGGCGCGAAAGTTCGCCACCACACGCTGCGCCCGGCCGTCGACGTATTCGGTGGTCGTCACCGCCACGCTGCGGCCCTGCCAGCCGGGGCCGGCCTTGATGCCGAAGAGGTTATAGCTCGGCGCGCCGTCGGCACCGCGAATCTCGGCCCGCCCCCAGCCCGATTCCAGCGCCGCCTGGCCGATGAGGAAACCGGCGGGAATGCCGGTGGCGGCTGCCGCTTCCTGGGCATGCGGCCACAGCCGGCGGGCGAAGTCCTGGACATGGCGCGGCGCATCGGCGGGCAAGGCCGGCGCATCGGCGGGCGCGGCCGTCGGCGCGGCGCTGCCGGGCGCAGGCATGGCGGCCGCGACGCCATCGGCGCCGGCATCGGTGCCCGCCGGCGGCAGGGTCACGCTCAACTGCCGCACCAGCACGTCGGCCAGGCCGACGCCGCGGCTCGCCAGTTTTTGCGAGAGCTGCTGGTCGAGCATGGCGGTGTAGGTGCGCGTCTCGCTGCTGTCGAAGAGCCCGTCCTGCGGGCCCGCCTCGCGCATGGATTTCAACATCATGTTCATGAACAGCGCCTCGAACTGCTGGGCGGTCTTCTTGAGCGCCTCGCGCGAGGGCGTCCTGGCTTCGAGCTTGAGGCGCTCGACGCTGTTGACGTCGAGGGCGAAGCTCGTGCTGAGGTCTGCGGGGGTCACCATCGTCAGATGATCTCCAGCTCGGCGCGCAGCGCGCCGGAGGCTTTCAGTGCCTGGAGGATCGCCAGCAGGTCCTGCGGCGTGGCGCCGATCGAGTTGAGCGCCTTGACGACGTTGGCGAGCGTGGCCCCGCCCTTGACCAGCATCACCTGGCCGGGCTCCTGTTTGATCTCGATCTGCGATTGCGTGGTGGCCACCGTCTGGCCCTTGGAGAAGGCGCCGGGCTGGCTGATCACCGGCTCGGTGCTGATGACGACCGAGAGATTGCCATGCGAGACCGCGCACGGTTCGAGCATCACCGCCTGGTTCATCACCACGGAACCGGTGCGCGCGTTCAGGATGACCCGCGCGGCGCCCTGCGCAGGGCTGACCTCGAGGTCCTCGATCGCGCCCAGGAAGGCCACCCGCTCGTCGGCGCCGGGGGGCGTGCGCACGCGGATCACGCGGCCGTTGACCGCGCTCGCGGTATCCGCCCCGAAGCGCTTGTTGATCGCCTCGACCACGCGCCGGGCGGTGGTGAAGTCGCTGTGCGCCAGCTCCAGGTTGACGCTTCCCGATTCGCCGAGGCTCGTCGCCACGGCGCGCTCGACGGTGGCGCCGGCAGGAATGCGCCCGACCGCGAGATGGTTGACCTGGACCTTGCTGCCGGACGCCGCGGCACCCGCGCCGCTCACCACGACGTTGCCCTGCGCCATGGCGTAGACCTGGCCATCGGCGCCTTTCAAGGGCGTCATCACCAGGGTGCCGCCGCGCAGACTCTTGGCATTGCCGATCGACGACACGGTGACGTCGATCTCCTGCCCCGGCTGGGCGAACGGCGGCAATGCCGCGGTCACAGTCACCGCGGCGACGTTCTTCAACTGCATGCTGGTGCCGGGCGGCAGGTTGACGCCCATCTGCGCGAGCATGCTGGCGATGCTCTGCGTGGTGAACGGCGTCTGCGTGGTCTGGTCGCCGCTGCCATCGAGTCCGACGACCAGGCCATAGCCGACGAGCTGGTTGTTGCGCACGCCCGCGACGCCGGCCAGATCCTTGATGCGCTCGGCGTGCGCGGGAACGCCGCCGAGGAGGAGCGCGCACAGTACGGCGCGGGCGATGGTGCGGATGACGTTCATGATCGGCTCCCGGGCGTCACAGCGGAATGAAGCTCAAGAAAAAGCGCGCCAGCCAGCCCATGACCTCGGCCGAATCGAAGTGCGCGTTGGTGCGGTATTCGATGCGCGCATCGGCGACCTGGGTCGACGACACGCTGTTGCCGGCGACGATGGTGTCGGGGTTGACCACGCCCGAGAGGCGGATGAACTCGGTGCCCTTGTCGAGCGCGATCTGCTTTTCGCCGGCGACGACCAGATTGCCGTTGGGCAACACCTCGGTCACCGTGACGGTGATGCTGCCGCTGAAGGTGTTGCTGGAACTGATCGCCGACTTGTCGTCGTACTTGCTCGACGAGTCGGCCTTGAGCCCGGCGCCCTGCAGCGCCTTGAGGGGTAGCTTGCTGACCGGGCCGACGGAGGCGTCGACCGAGCCGGTCTTCTCGGCATTCGACGACGCCTGTTTGCCGGCGTTGGTCTTCTCGTTGATGACGATGGTCAGTACGTCGCCCACGAAGCGCGCACGCCGGTCCTCGAATAGCGGCCGGTGGCTCGCCGCCTGGTAGATCGCGCCATTGGCGGCGGCGATGGGGGCGGGCGCGGCGGGGCGGGCGCTGAGCGGCTGCTTCACGATGCTGTCGGGCGTGGTGGCGCATCCGGCGAGGACCAGCAACGCGACGCCGGTGGCCGCCTGCAAGGGATTCATGCGCATCCTCCTCACAGTTGCGTCAGTTTCTGCAACATCTGGTCGGAGGTCTGGATCGCCTTGCTGTTGATCTCGTAGGCGCGCTGGGTCTGGATCATGTTGACCAGCTCCTCGACGACGTTGACGTTGGAGGTCTCGACGTAATTCTGGTTGAGCACCCCGGCGCCGTTGCTGCCGGGGGCGTTGGCGCTGGCCGTTCCCGACGCCGCGGTCTCGGCGTAGAGGTTTTCGCCCAGGCTTTGCAGGCCCGCCGGGTTGACGAAGGTGGCGAGCTGGATCTGGCCGATGGTGACCGGATTGGGCGACCCCGGCTGCACCACCGAGACGGTGCCGTCGCGCGCGATGGTGATCGACAGCGCATCACCCGGAATGGTGACGGCGGGCTGGATGGGGTAGCCCGACGCGGTCACCAACTGGCCCTGCGCATCGGTCTGAAACGAGCCGTCGCGCGTGTAGGCGGTGGTGCCGTCCGGCATCAGCACCTGGAAGAAGCCGCTGCCCTGGATGGCGACATCCTTGGCATTGCCGGTCTGCTGCAGATTGCCCTGCGTGAACACGCGCTCGGTGGCCACGGGCTTGACGCCGGTGCCGACCTGCAGCCCGGACGGCAATTGCGTCTGCTGCGAGGACTGCGCGCCGGGCTGGCGCAGCGTCTGGTAGAGCAGGTCCTCGAACACCGCGCGCGAGCGCTTGAAGCCGCTCGTGCCGACGTTGGCGAGGTTGTTGGAAATCACGTCCATCTGCGTCTGCTGCGCATCCAGACCGGTCTTGGCAATCCATAACGAGCGAATCATGTCGGCTCCCCGGAAGAAAAAAATCAGCCATTGATGGCCAAGAGTTGCGCGGCCTTGGTGTCGTTGCCCTCGGCGTTCTGCAAGAGCTTCATGTGCAGGTCGTACTGACGCGCGAGCGAAATCATGTTGACCATCTCGCTCACCACGTTGACGTTGCTCGATTCGAGCGCGCCGGACACCAGCGTCACCTTGGCGTCGGCCTCGGCGGTCGCGCCGTCCTTGAGGCGGAACAGGCCGTCGTCGCCGCGCACCAGCTGGTCCTCGGGCGGGTCGACGAGCTTGATGCGGCCGACGGTGGTGATGCCGGTGGCGCGCGAACCGTCGGGGACGAGCGAGATCGTGCCGTCCTTGGCGATGGCCACGTTGCGCCCCGGCGGGATGGCGATCTCGCCACCGTCGCCGACCACGGCCAGGCCGCTGCCGGTCTGCAGGACGCCGTTCTCGTTGATCCTGAGGCTGCCGTTGCGGGTGTACGCCTCGCTGCCGTCGGCCGCGGTGACCGCGATCCAGCCCGCGCCCTGCACGGCGACGTCGAGGTCGCGGCCGGTGTGCTGGATGGCGCCGGCCCGGAAGTCCGCGCCGGTGGTCGCATCGACGACGAAGGCGCGCGTCGGCGAGCCCTCGCCGAGCACCGGCACGGCGCGGAACTGGTCGATCTGGGCGCGAAAGCCGGTGGTGGTGGCGTTGGCGAGATTGTGCGCGGTCGTGGCCTGGCGCTCCAGCGCCTGCCGCGCGCCGGTCATCGCGGTGTAGATCAGACGGTCCATCGTCGTTCCTCAGCCACCCACGTCAACGCAGGTTGACCAGGGTCTGCAACACCTGGTCCTGCGCCTTGATGGTTTGCGCATTCGCCTGGTACACGCGCTGCGCGGTGATCATGTTGACCAGCTCGGCGGTGAGGTCGACGTTGGAGTCTTCCACGGCCGATGCCTGCAACACGCCGAGGCTGCCCGTGTTGGGCGGCCCGATCAGCGGCGTGCCGGAGTGCGAGGATTCCGCGAACGCATTGTTGCCAAGCGGCTCGAGCCCCTGCGGATTGGCGAAGTTGGCGAGGATGACCTGCCCGAGCTTGGATGAGCGGCCGTTGGTGTAGCGCCCCAGGATGACGCCGTCGGCGCCGATGTTGAAGCCCGACAGCCGCCCCGATGCGAACCCGTCCTGGCTCAGGGCATTGACGCCGAAGTTGGACCCGAACTGCGTGGTCCCGGCAAAGTCGAAGCCGTAAGTCATGGGGCTGGTCGCGCCGGTGGTCACCGGGACCGAGATACTGAAGGGCAATGTCGTCGCGCTGGTGTCGATCGCCCCTGCGGGGGTGAAATGCAGCGTGCCGACCGCAGCGCTGCCGACCTGCACGCCATCGACGGCGGCGTAGACATCCCAGGTACCGGCCGCGGTCTTGACGTAGTAGCTCGACATGACGTGCGGGTTGCCGAGGCTGTCGTACACCGACACCGACGTCGAGTGATTGAAGGTGGTCGGGTCGGCGAGATTGAACGGCGCGGTGATCGCGGCTTGACGCGAATCGAGGTTGAGCAGCGCATCGACCTTGGTCGTCGCCTGCGGGGCGAGGTCGGCGGTGTTGATTTTCAGCTCCTGCGGCGCCGACGTATCGAGCACGCCGTTGACGTCGGCGGTGTAACCCGTGAGGCGCGCGCCGGTGGCATTGACGATGTAGCCCAGATTGTCGAGCTGGAACTGGCCGTTGCGCGAATAGCTGATGGTGCCGTTGTTGCTGAAGCGGAAGAATCCCGCGCCGTTGATGGCCACGTCGAGCGGGTTCTCGCTCGCGGTGATGTTGCCCTGCGAAAACTGTTGCAGCACCGCGCTGACCTTGGTGCCGATCCCGACCTGGCTGCCGGCGCCGCCGCCGTTGAGCGAGTTGGCGTAGACGTCGGAAAACTGCGCCTCGGCGCGTTTGAAGCCGACGGTGTTGGAATTCGAGACGTTGTTGCCGATCACGTCCAGATTCTTGGCTGCGGCGCTCAGGCCGCTCAAACCCTGCTGGAAACTCATGCTCTCATCTCCTGAAAAAGATCAAAAAACCTGCCGCACATCGCCAAGGCCGGCGCTGCGGTCCTCGCCCAGGCCCAGCGCGACGCCCTGGGCGCCGTGCGAGACACTGTCGACCACGCCCAGCGCGAGCGCCGTGGTATCCACCTTCTGACCGCCCTGGACCGCGTTCACGGTGAAGCGGTAACGGCCGGGCGCAGCCGCCTGCCCGGCGTCGGTGAGGCCGTCCCAGGCGAGGAGCGTGACACCGCTCTGCGCTGCGCCCACCTCGATGGTGCGCACCGGCCTGCCGGCCGCATCGGCGATCGACACCGTGACCGCGTCAGCGGGCAGCGCAAGCTCGAAACCGAGCCCGTTGTGCCCGCTTTCCGGGCTCACGTCGTTGCCGGGCACCAGCACGCCGTGGCCGATGAGATTCGCGGCCTCGGTCATCTGGTTGGCGCCCAGGCTTTGCGCAAGCGTGGCGAGGCTGCGGTTCATGTTCTCGATGCCCTGCACCGTCGACAGTTGCGCCATCTGGCTGGTCACCTGGGCGTTGTCGAGCGGGTTCAGGGGGTCCTGGTTTTTCATCTGCGCAACCAGGAGGTTCAGAAACCGGTTCTCGGTTTCGTTGCCCGCGGGCTTCGCAGCGCCTGCCGCGCCGCTTGCAAAGAGCGGTCGGGTCGAGCTGGCGTCCTGTACGGCGGTCGTCATGGGGAATGTCCTTTATTGGCCGAGGTTGAGGGTCTTGAGGAGCAGCGATTTCGTGGTATTCATCATTTCCACGTTGGACTGGTAGGAACGCGACGCCGAGATCATGTTGACCATCTCCTCGACCACGTTGACGTTGGGCATGGTCACGTAGCCCTTGTCGTCGGCCAGCGGGTTCTTCGGGTCGTAAACGGTCTTCATCGGCGACGGGTCGTCGATCACCGCGGCCACCGCGACGCCGGTCGCGTCGCCGGCGACCGGCACGGCATTGAACACCACCTGTTTGGCGCGATACGGCCCGCCGGTGGAACTGGTCGCCGAATCGGCGTTGGCAAGGTTGCTGGCGACGACATTGAGCCGCTGCGACTGGGCGTTCATCGCCGAGCCGGCGACGTTGAAGATGTCGAACAGTGACATGCGTCGTGCTCCTTATCCCTGGATCGCGGCGAGCATCGCCTTGATCTGATGGTTGAGAAACGTCAGATTGGCCTCGTAATGCACGGCGTTGTCGGCGAAGGCGGCGCGTTCGGCGTCGACATCGACGCTGTTGCCGTCCACCGCGCCCTGCGTCTGCGTGCGGTAGAGCAGCGGCACGCCGGCGGGTCCGGCCTCGCCCGGCCTCGCGGCGACGTGCCCGGGCGCGGTCGTGGCCAGCGCCGCGGCGGGGCGGTCGTGCGTCAGCGCGCTCTGCAACGCAGCGTTGAAATCGAAATCGCGCGCCTTGTAATGCGGCGTGTCGGCATTGGCGATGTTCGATGCGATGAGCTGCTGGCGCTGTCCGCGCAGGGACAGGGCCTGGTGGTGAAACTGCAGCAGGTCGTCGAGCCGGTTCATGGTCGTGCCCTTCCGTTTCCTTTTCCGATGGATTGCATCCTAGGCAGCATGGCGCCAAATCGATCGATCGATAAAGGGGGGAAAGGCGGCGCATTTCGGCGCTTTCCGGACGCGCCGGCTGGCTAGAATGGCGCCATGGACATCCGCCCTGCCACCGCCCTGCGCCTTTTGCCCCTCGTCGCGCTGTGGGCTGCGAGCGCCTTCGCGGCCGAGCGCGAGGACGCCGGTCGCATCGTCGAGACCGCCCGCAGCTTTTTGACGGCGCAGGCGGCGGCGTTCGGCGGCGACGCCACGATCGAGGTCGGACGGCCCGATCCGCGGCTCAGACTGGCACGCTGCGAGCACCTCGAAGCCTTTCTTCCGCCGGGAAGCCGGCCGCTGGGCAGGACCGGCGTCGGCGTGCGCTGCAGCGCGCCCGCGGCGTGGACCGTCTACCTCTCCGCGCAGGTACGCGTGCTCGGCGACTACGTCGCCACCGCGACGGCGCTCGTGCCCGACCAGGTCATCGCCGCCGCCGATCTGGTGACGAAGCGCGCCGACCTCGGTACGCTGCCGGCCGACACCCTGACCCGCGCCGCGGACGGCGTCGGCATGCGGGTCCGCTCTGGCGTTGCGCCCGGCACGCCGCTGCGGCGCAGCATTCTGCGGCCGCCCCGCGCGGTCCAGCAGGGTCAGACGGTGAGCCTCGTGATCGACGGCGGCGGTTTCGTCGTGCGCGCCGAGGGCCGCGCGCTCGCCAACGCCGACGTCGGCGACAGCGTCGCGGTCCGCACCGCCAGCGGCTCGACGGTCAGCGGCATCGCGCGCGCCGGGCAATGGGTGGAAATACCCTTCTGAGCCCCGGAACTACACATTGCCGAAAATGTCGCTATGCTTATCGTCATCGGACCCGCGAACGAAAGCGTTGCGCCATGAAAATACCGCCCCCGACCACCGCCACCCCGGGCATTTCCAAAGCCGAAGCCAAAGCGCCGCGGAGCGCGGAACAGCCCACGACCCCGGCGCCGCAGGACAATGTGCGCCTGAGCGCACTGTCGGTGCAGGTGCGCGCGCTGGAAGCGGACCTCGCCGACATTCCCGTCGTCGATCACGCGCGCGTCGCGGCGCTCCGCGAAGCCATCGCCCGGGGCGAATACACGGTCGACGCGGCCAAGGTCGCCGATGCCCTCATCGCCTCGGCCGGCGAGCTCTTGCGGCCCGGCAAGTGAGATGACGCCGGCACCCGATTTCGTTCGCGAACGCGCGGCCTGGCAGGAGGTCATCGCCCTGCTCGAACGCGAGGAGGCGGCGCTCATCGCCGGCGACACCGACGCCCTCGCCGCGCTGACCGACAGCAAGCTGGAAAAGCTGGACGCCTTGTCCGCCCACGGTCGGGCGCGCGTCGCCTACTTCGCCGCGCACCGGGTCGAAGCGACGCCGGCCGGCATCCGCGCCTGGCTGGCACGCCACGACGACCCTGCGCTCGCCGCGCAATGGCTCGCCCTCGAGGACTGCGAGCGCCGCGCGCGCGCCCTCAACGCGCGCATCGGCACGCTGATCGACATGCGCCTTGCCGCCACCCGCCAGGCGCTCAACGTGCTCATCGGCGCACTGCCCGACGAATCGCGCCTGTATGGCCCCGCCGGCAAGCCGGACACGCCGGCCGGCGGCCGCTCGATCTCCACGGTGTGATCGGCCGCGCGCACGGCGCGCGCAGCGGTCTTTCCTTCAGGGCTGCTTGATCGGGATCTCGCTCACCGGGTCCGGCTCGCCGGACAGGATCATGAGCTCGACCCGGCGGTTGCGCGCGCGGCCCTCGGGGGTGGTGTTCGGCTCCACCGGCTGCGTGGCCTCGCGCCCGACAGCGGTCAGCCGGGTGGGCTGAATGCCGTTTTCCGCCAGCACGCGCACCACGCTCGCGGCGCGCACCGCAGACAGATCCCAGTTGGACGCGAACACCGAATTGCGGATCGGCACGTTGTCGGTATGGCCCGCGACCTCGATGCGGAAGGGTTCGTCCTTGAGCACCGCGGCAACCGAGCGCAGCACCTGGGCCGATTCCGGGCCGAGGTCGGCACGCCCGGGCGCGAACAGCACGTTGGCGTTGATTTCGATGCTCACGCCGCGACGGCTCTGGGTCACGCGCACCTTGCCCTCGCGCACCAGGGGTGCCATGACCTGCAGAATGTTGTTGGCCACGCCGGTCATCTGCACCTGCTCCGCGCGCTGCGCTTCCTTGTGGCGGATGAGTTCCCGTACCTCCGGCGACAACTGGACCGGCGCCGCCCTGGCCGCGGGTTCTTCGCGCAGGGGCAGTTTCCCCAGCGCGGCGTCGATCGACTCGGAGACGATGCGGTACTTGTTTTCGTTGACCGAGGAAATGGCGTACATGACGACGAAGAACGCGAACAGCAGGGTGATGAAGTCGGCGTAGGAAATCAGCCAACGCTCATGGTTGTCGAGCGGAAATTTTTCGCGGCGGCGGCGCATGGCCTTACAGGTAACCCTTGAGCCGCTCTTCGATGATGCGCGGATTGTCACCCCGCGCAATGCCGACCAGCCCGTCGCAGATGAGGTCGCGCTCGCGCACGCGCGCGACGATGATCTGCTTGAGCTTGTTGGCGATCGGCAAAAACACGAGGTTGGCGAGGCCGACGCCGTAGATCGTGGCGACGAACGCGACCGCGATGCCGTCGCCGAGCTTATGCGGGTCCGACAGGCTGCCCATGACATGAATCAGCCCCATCACCGCGCCGATGATGCCCAGCGTCGGCGCGTAGCCGCCCGCGGCCTCCCAGATGCGTGACGCCTGGTATTCCTGGTTTTCGAAACTGGTGATCTGCACCTCCAGCGCCTCCGCGAGCTTGGCCGGATCGGTGCCATCGACGAGGAGCTGCAGCCCGCTCCTGAGAAACGGGTCGCGCACCGTGGCGAGCTGGCGTTCCAGCGCCAGCAGCCCTTCCTGGCGGACGACGTGCGCCCAGCCGGTGAGCTTGCGGATGGTCGCCATGCCGTCGGCGAGCGGCGGCCTGAACACCCACTTGCCCATGCGGATGCCGCGCAGGAAGACCGGAACGGGGTTTTGCATCAGCACCGCGGCGAGCGTGCCGACGAACACGATAACGAACGCCGCGGGCTGCAGGAACAGGCTGGGATGGCCGCCTTCGAGCGCCTGTCCGCCGAGGATGGCCCCAAGCCCGAGTACCAGCGCGATCAGGCTGCCGTAATCCACGCGCCCTCCCTGAGCTTGGCGCGCAGGCGCGCGACGGCCTGGCTATGCAACTGGCAGATGCGTGACTCGGTCACGCCGAACACCTCGCTGATCTCGCGCAGATTCAGTTCCTGCTCGTAATAGAGCGACATCAGCAGCTTCTCCCGTTCCGGCAGGTTGTCGATCGCGGCGATCAGGCAGGCGCGCAGGTTCTCGTTGAGAAGCTGCGGCAGCGGTTCGCTGGATTCGTCCGCGGCCTGCTTGTCCAGATAGGAATCGTCCTCCTCGCCCGCGCCGAAATCCTCGAAATAAACCAGCTGATGGCCGCGCGCATCGCCCAGGATGGCCTGGTACTCGGCGAGCGGGATGTGCATCGCCTCGGCGATCTCCTTTTCGCCCGGCGGCCGGCCGAGACGGTTCTGCAGCGCGGTGATGGTCTTCTCGATCTTGCGCATGCTCTGCCGCACGCTGCGCGGCACCCAGTCGGTCTGCCGCAGCTCGTCGATCATCGCGCCGCGGATACGCTGGATGGCATAGGCCTCGAACTGCGCGCTCTGCGCCGCGTCGTAGCGGCTGATGGCATCGAGCAGGCCGATCATGCCCGCCTGCACCATGTCGTCCTCCTCGACGTTGGGCGGCAGGCGGCCCATCATGTGGTGCGCGAGGCGCTTGACCATGGGCATGTAGCGCGCAAGGAGATCGTCCTTCTCGACCTGTTCGCGTTTACCGGTCGCGGTATACATGCTCAGGCCCTTTTGCACGCCCCGAGCAGGCGGCTGCCGTGGACCAGCCGCTGCATGAGGCCGCCGAACTCGCTCATGCCGGCGATCGGCGGCCAGCGCAGCACGCCTTCGGCGAGATGACGGAACTGCTGCGTGGAAGCGGCCACCGGGAAAGCATCGACGACGGTGCGGTGGAGCGTGCCGGCGCGGACCAGGCGCTCGTCGTGCGGAATGGCGCCGAGGTAATCGACGGCAACGCCGAGATAGCCCTCGGTCGTCGCCGAGAAATTGCGCGCGATGGAAAGCGCGTCCTCGGCGCTGCGGGCGCGGTTGACCAGGAGCCGGAAACGGCGCTTGCCGAAGTCGTGCGCGAGACGCTTCACCAGGGCGTAGCTCTGGGTGATCGAGCGCGCGTCGGGCGCGAGCACGATGAGGATTTCGGACGCGGCAAGGCCCATCGGCAGCGCACCCGGTGCATCGCCCACGCCATCGACGAGGACCACGTCGACCGCCGTCTTGAGCCGCGCGAACGCCGCGTCGAGCGCCTGCTGCTCGGGCTCGGAGAGTCGCGCGAAGCGCTCGAAACCGCCGCCGATGGGGAGCACGTCGACGCCGTCGGCGCTGGTGAGGATGATGTCCTCGAGCTGGCAGCGCCCGGCGATGACGTCGGCCAGATCGAAGACCGGCACCACGTCGAGCATGCCGCACACGCCTTGCCCGCGCGGCGACTGGTCGAGCACCAGCACATGGCGGCCGGCACGGCTCAGGGCGACGGCGAGGTTGGCGACCGCGGTGGTCTTGCCGGTGCGACGCTCGCCGGAGAGCACGGTGATGACCGAAAGGCCGCCCTGGCCGAGCAGCCGACGCAGCCCCTCGGCCTGATCGGTGAAGAGCTTATCCACAGGCCACCGCGCTTTCCTGCAGGTAGTCGGGAGCGCCGTTGTGCCCTCCCAGCACGTAGGGCCACTCGCCGTCTTCCAGCCGCCACGGCGAGGCATCGGCGCGCGCCTTGAAGGCCCGGTGAATCAGGTACTGGCGGTTGGCGACGTGCAGATCCTCGGGCACGCGCTGGCCGGTAGCGAGGTAATGCACGGTGAGGCGATGGCGGATCGCGCAATCGAGCGCCGGGCCGAGTGTCGCCGCCTCGTCGATCTTCGACAGGATGCAGCCGTCGAGGCCGCGCGTCTGATAGGACTGCACCACTTCGTTGAGCGTCTCGCCATGGCTGGTGGCATTCAGAAGCAGCAGGCGCTTGATGGGCTTTCCCGCCTGGCAGAGCATTTCCACCTGCTCGGCCACCGCCTGGTCGCGCTGGCTCATGCCCACGGTGTCGATCAGCACCGCGTGCTTGTTGCGCAGCTCGGCGAGCGCCAGGCGCAGGTCGGCCGCGTCGCGCACCGCGTGCACGGTCACACCGAGAATCTTGCCGTAGATGCGCAGTTGTTCATGGCCGCCGATGCGGTAGCCGTCGGTCGTCAGCAGCGCCAGTTTCTCGGCGCCATGCCGCACGACGAAGCGCGCGGCGAGCTTGGCCGTGGTGGTCGTCTTGCCGGCCCCGGTCGGCCCCATCAGGGCGAACACGCCGCCGGTCTCGAGCATGTCCGATTCGCTGTTGATGACCTGCAGGTTGCGGATCAGCAGCGCCTTGGCAGCCGCCAGCGCCTGCTCCGCGTCGCCGGCCGGCAGCCGTTCCACGACCTGGCGCGCCAGCGCCGAGCTGAAACCGGCAGCGAGCAGCTCGCGCATCGCCGCGGCGCGTCCCGGATCGCGGGTCGGCAGGTCGCGCCACGCCAGTTCGGCGAGCTGCGTCTCCAGGCGGGCCTGCATGCTGCGGATTTCCGCGATCACGTTCTGCGCCAGCGCCTCGGCGGGCGCCGTCGCGGGCCTTGCCCGGAACACCGAGGGGGCATTTTCCTCCGCCGCGCCTGCCGCGGGCTGCGGCGCTGCGACGGGTCGCGCCGGCTCCACCGCCGGCGCTACCGGCTCGGCGACTGGCGCACGGGCGTCGACCACGGGTGGCGAGAGGGAGGCGATTTCGTCCGCCGGAATGGCCATGATCTCGACCCCGCCTTCGACCTGGCGGTTGGCGAGGATCACGGCGTCGGCGCCGACCTCCTCGCGCAGGCGGCGCATGGCCTCGCGCGAGGTTTTTGCAACGATGCGTCTGACGTTCATACGGTTCCCCCTACGATGGAAGTGACTTTGATGGTCTTGCCTTCAGGAATCTCGGCATGCGAGAGCACCTTCAACTGCGGCACGGTGCGACGCAGGAAGCGCGCGAGCAGCGGCCGCAAAATGGCCGGCACCAGGAGCACCGGCGGATGGCCGAGCGCCTCCTGGCGCTGCGCGGCCGACACGGCCTGGCTGAGCAGCGCGTCGGCCAGCCCCGGCTCGATCGCGCCGGCATCCTGGCCGCTTTGCAGGGTCTGCATGAGCAGCCGTTCGAGCTTGGTGTCGAGCGCGATCACGGCAAGCTCCGAGGTATTGCCGAAGATCTGCTGCACGATCGCCCGGCCCAGCGCGATGCGCACCAGCGCGGTCAGTTCGTGCGGGTCCTGCACGCGCGCGGCGTTTTCGGTCAGGCATTCGATGATGGTGCGCATGTCGCGGATGTGCACGCCTTCGGCGAGCAGGTTCTGCAAGACCTTTTGCAGCACCGACAGCGAAATGAGCTTGGGAACCAGGTCCTCGACGAGCTTCGGCGACTCGCTCGCGAGATGGTCGAGGAGCTGCTGCACCTCCTGCCGACCGAGGAGTTCCGCGGCGTGCACGGTGACCAGGTGGTTGAGGTGCGTGGCGATCACCGTTCCGGCATCGACCACCGTGTAGCCCATCGCCTGCGCCTGTTCGCGCAACGCGTCGTCGATCCACACCGCGGGCAGGCCGAAGGCCGGATCGCTGGTGGCGGTGCCCGGCAGCGCAGCGCTCACCCCGCCGGGATTGATGGCGAGGAATTGCCCGGCCTTGACTTCGCCGGCGCCGATCTCCACGCCCTTGAGGGTGATGCGATAGGCGTTGGGGCCGATTTCGAGGTTGTCGCGGATGTGCACGGCCGGTGGCAGGAAACCGACTTCGCGCGCGAACTTCTTGCGGATCCCCTTGATGCGACGGATCAGTTCGCCATCGCCCTTGGCGTCGACCAGCGGAATGAGGCGATAACCGACTTCGAGCCCCAGCGTGTCGACCGGCGCGACGTCCGACCAGCTCGCGTCCTGGATTTCCACCGCCTGCGCGCTCGCCACCGGCGCTGGCGCCTCGCCCGGTGCCTGCGCCTTGAGCTTGCGATACGCCAGTGCGGCGAGCAGCGTGGCGATCACCAGAAAAGGCAGATTGGGCATGCCCGGCGTCATCCCCAGGAGGCCGAGGATGCCGGCGGTGATGAACAGCACCTGCGGCCGGCTGAACACATTGCTGAACACCTGCGTGCCGACGTCGTCGTCGCCGCTGCTGACGCGGCTGACGATCATGCCCGCGGCGATGGAGATGACCAGCGCCGGGATCTGCGCCACCAGGCCGTCGCCGATGGCCAGCAGGGTGTAGTTCTTTGCCGCCGCGGCGACCTCCAGATCGTGCTGCAGAACGCCGATGACGAGGCCGCCGATGACGTTGATGGCCAGGATCAGGATGCCGGCGATGGCATCGCCGCGCACGAATTTCGACGCGCCGTCCATCGAGCCGAAGAAGTCGGCCTCCTGCCCCACTTCGGCGCGGCGGCGGCGCGCCTCGTCCTCGCCGATGAGCCCGGCGTTGAGATCGGCGTCGATCGCCATCTGCTTGCCGGGCATGGCGTCCAGCGTGAAACGTGCCGACACCTCGGCGATGCGCCCGGCGCCCTTGGTGATGACGACGAAGTTGATGATGACCAGGATGACGAACACCACGATGCCGACCGCGTAGTTGCCGCCGACCAGGAAGTGTCCGAACGACTCGATGACCTTGCCCGCGGCACCGGGCCCGGTGTGGCCCTCCATCAGCACCACGCGGGTCGAGGCGACGTTGAGCGAAAGCCGCAGCAGGGTGCTGACCAGAAGCACGGTCGGAAAGGCGATGAAGTCGAGCGCCTTGCGGGTGTTGATGCTCACCAGCAGCACCATGATCGACAGCGCGATGTTGAAGGTGAACAGGATGTCGAGCGCGAACGGCGGCAGCGGCAGCACCAGCATCGCCAGCACGAGGACGATGAAAATCGGCCCGGCCAGCGACTTCACATCGAGCTGCCGCGGCAGCCCGGGGAGTTTCAGGGCGATGTTCATGACGCGGCCTGCGGATCGAGTTCAGGCGGCACCGGCAGGTCGACCGGCATGTCGGGGACATGGCCGCCCACCTCGCGGGCGCGGCGCAACTGGAACACGTAGGCCAGCACTTCGGCCACGGCGGCATAGAGCGCGGCGGGGATCTCGTCGCCAAGGTCGGTGTGCGCATACAGCGCCCGCGCCAGCGGCGGGGCTTCGAGCAGCGGTACGCCGTTTTCCAGCGCCAGCGCGCGGATCTTCGCCGCAACGAGGTCCGCGCCCTTGGCCACCACCCGCGGCGCGCGCATCTCGCCATCGCGGTATTTGAGGGCCACCGCGTAGTGCGTCGGGTTGGTCACCACCACGTCGGCATGCGGGATCTCGGCCATCATGCGGCGCCGCGCGACCTCGCGCTGCATCTGCCGCACGCGCGCCTTGAGCTGCGGATCGCCCTCGGATTCGCGCGCTTCCTGGCGCAGTTCCTCGCGCGTCATTTTCAGCTTGCGGTGATGGTTCCACAGCTGGAACGGCACATCGGCGATGACGATGAAAATCATCGCCCCGGAAATGAACAGGAATCCGCGGCCCAACAGATCGCCCATGTGCGCAATGGCGTTCGGCGCCGACTGGCTGGCAAGGCCGACGATCGCTTCCTGATCGTGCCACAGGAGCCAGACCGCGACGCCACCAAGCAGCACGACCTTGGCCAGCGCCTTGCTCATTTCCACCAGGCCGTGTGCGGAGAGCATGCGCTTGATGCCGGAGAGCGGATCGATACGGCTGAATTTCGGTGCCACGGCCTTGCCGGTAAACAGCCAGCCGTGCAGGAGCATCGGCGCGGCGAGCGCGGCGAGCGCGAGCAGCCCGAGAACCGGCGCGAGGATCAGCAGCGCATCGCCGGTCTGTTGCGCCAGGCGCGTCAGCAGCCGGCTTGGGTCGTCGGCGAGCGCGGTATCGAATTGCAGCCCCGAGCGCAGCAGTTGCGCAAACCCCGTGCCCATCGATCCGGCCATCGCCCACAACGCCCCGCCGCCGGCCATCAGCACGGCGAAAGTGGACAGTTCGCGCGACTGCACGACCTGCCCTTCCTCGCGCGCCTTGTCCAGCCGGCGCTGCGAGGGGGCTTCGGTTTTTTCGAGATCGCTGTCTTCAGCCACGTGCGCATCCTTTGCCAGGTGGCGCCAGGCCCCGCGTGCGGGGACGATGACGCCTGTTACAAAGGATTATGGTGTGCCGGGGCGGAAAACGATCGGGCAAATAAGCCCGGATAAACCCCGTAATTCGCCTACTTGATGGCGCTGTCGAGGCGGCCGGCGTCGCCCTGATCGGCGACATCGACCGTGCCGCCGTCCTTGGTCACGGCGTCTTCGGTGCGCTTGTTCATGACGACGATGCTGATGCGCCGGTTCATGGGATTGTAGGGGTCGGCCTTGTCGAACGGCACTGCCGACGCCAGCCCGACGACGCGCAGCACCTTGCCTTCGTCCATGCCGCCGATGATGAGCTCGCGGCGCGACGCGTTGGCGCGGTCGGCCGACAGCTCCCAGTTGCTGTAGCCCTTGCTGCCGCTGGCATACGGCGTTGCGTCGGTGTGTCCGGACAGGCCCACGCGGTTGGGCACGCCGTTCAGGACGCGGCCGATCTCGTGCAGGATTTCCTTGGTGTAGGGCTGCAGTTCGGCGCGCGCGAGCTCGAACATGGGGCGATTCTTTTCGTCGACGATCTGGATACGCAGGCCCTCGGTGGTGATGTCGAGCAGCAGCTGGCGCTTGAACTGCTTGAGCATGGGGTTGGCGTCGATCGCCTTTTCGATGCGGCTCTTGAGATCCTTGAGCTTGGCGGCCTCGATGCGCTCGAGTTCGGCCTGCGCGGCCTTGAGGTTGTAGGACTTCTTCTCCGCCTCGGTATTGCCCTTATTGACCTGGCCGGTGCGGCGCGTCAGATCCTTGCCGCCACCCTTGATGACGCTAGAGCTGTCGCCGCTCCCAGAGCCGCCCTGCATGGCGACCTTGAGCGGCGTCCTGAAATAGGCCGCGATGCCTTCCAGGTCGCCCTTCGTGGTCGACCCCAGGAGCCACATCAGGAGGAAGAAGGCCATCATCGCCGTGACGAAGTCGGCATAGGCGATCTTCCACGCGCCGCCGTGGTGTCCGCCAGCGACTTTCTTGACGCGCTTGACGACGATCGTGGGTTTGTCTTTTTCGCTCATGGCACGGCCATCCGGTCAGGGCGATACGCTCACTTGGCCTTGGCCGCGCCCTTGACGTGCTCTTCCAGTTCGCGGAACGACGGCCGCTCGGTCGAGAACAGCACCTTGCGGCCGAATTCCACCGCCAGCGCCGGCGCGTAGCCGTTGAGGCTCGCCAGAAGCGTCACTTTCACGCATTGCAGCATCTTGCTGGACTCGTGCAGCTTCTGCTCCAGAAGGCTCGCCAGCGGGCCCACGAAACCATAGGCGAGGAGGATGCCGAGGAAGGTTCCGACCAGGGCATGCGCGATCAGGATGCCCAGCTCCGCGGGCGGCAGGCCGACCGATTCCATGGTGTGCACCACGCCCATGACGGCGGCGACGATGCCGAAAGCCGGCATGCCGTCACCGAGCTTGGCGATGACGTGTGCGGGCACCTCGCCTTCGTGATGGTGGGTCTCGATTTCGTTGTCCATGAGGTTTTCGATCTCGAACGCGTTCATGCTTCCCGACACCATCAACCGCAGATAGTCGGTCAGGAATTCGATCACGTGGTGGTCGGCGAGAATGCTCGGGTATTTGGAAAACAGCGGGCTGGATTCGGGGTTGTCGACATCGGACTCGATCGACATCAGCCCCTCCTTGCGGATCTTGGTGAGCAGCTCGTAGAGCAGCGCCATGAGGTCCATGTATAGCGCGCGCGTGTACTTGGAACCCTTGAACACCGAGGGCAGCGCCTTCATCGTCGCTTTCACCGCCTTGCCGTTGTTGCCGACGAAGAACGCGCCGATCGCGCCGCCGCCGATCATCAGGAGTTCCAGTGGCTGGAAGAGCGCGGCCAGATGCCCGCCCGCCATGGCGAATCCCCCGAAGACCGAGGCCAGTACGACGACATATCCGACAATCACTAACACGGCTCACACCCCTCGCTTGCTGGTTCCTTCACACCGGTTCCGGGCCACCCGCGCGGCCACGCCGGTCATGCTTTGCTGAGTGTGGAAACGACCGCAAGACGGAAAACTTGATGCGTCGCCCGAAAAAATCGTGCGCGCGTCACAGCGTCCAGCCATAGAGCGTGTCGCGCGGCGAAGCGCCCACGACGACGATATCCGCCGGCACACCGGGGACGGGAAACGCCAGGCTGAACAGCATCGCCCCCGGACGCATCTCGCGGCGCGCCTTGGCCCACAGGGCGGGCATCGCGGCTGGCGACAGAAAGGCGAACACCACATCGTAGGATGCGAGGTCGAGCGACGTGTAGTCGGCACGCGAAAAGTGCACCGGACTGCCCAGGAGCCATGCCCGCACGCGGCTGATCAGCCAGGGCGCGGGAGCGATTTCGACCCCTTCGTAACAGCCATCCGGCCGCACGCGCGCAAGATGGAGCGGCAGCCCGCCCAGACCGCTGCCCAGGTCGATGAAGCGCACGCCTGCGCGCTGCGGCAGATGCTCGGCCACACGCGCCCAGCTCGCCTTCCCGGAAAGGAACAGCGGCACGCGGGTGCGAAAGGTGCTCCAGTAGAACACCAGCATGACGAGGAAGATGCCGAGGTAGACCGCCGGCGGAACGTTCAGCGTCAGCGCGGCGGCGACGGCCGGCAGGAAGGCGGCCTGGATCGGCAGCCACCACGACGGCAGCTTCAGGAGATGGCTTGCGAGCGCGGCCAACAAGCCCGTGCCGACGAGGAGTGCGGGAAGCGGGAGAAAGATGGCGCCGGCACGCAACAGCGGCGCGGCAATGCCGATCGTGACGACGACGGCGGCGAGCTGGATCAGGAGTGCCTGGATGCCGGGCGGCAATGCCCTCATGCCGCCGCGGTGTAGCGCATCGGCCGCCCGGCTTCGGCACGCGCCTTGCGCGTCTTGCCGGCGCGCGACGGCATGTGGCACAGGCCGCACACGTAATTCGCGTGCAGGTCGTCCGGGTGGACGATGAACTGCCCGCCACAGTGGCTGCAGGCCGCGGTCGTGAGCATGTGGCTGTCGAAGAAGCGCACCAGCGTCCAGGCGCGGGTGAAGCTCAGGACTTCGTCGATGTCGTTGTTGTACAGATACTCCTGGTACAGGCGGTAGCTCTTCAGGATCGCCTCGATCCCCGCACAGTCGCTGTTCTGCGTGATGTAGCGGTAGATGTTGATGAACAGCGAGGAATGGACGTTGGGCAGCCAGGTCAGGAACCAGTCGGTGGAAAACGGCAGCATGCCCTTGGGCGGCGAGACACCCTTGACCTCCTTGTAGAGCTTGAGGAGCCGCTCGCGCGACAGCGACGTTTCCGATTCGAGCACTTGCGGGCGGGCGCCGGCCTCGATGAGTTCGATTGCCAGTTGCGTTTCGCGCACTTCGGAGAGCAGGCTTTTCCGGGCCATGATTCGTTCCTCGCTGAATGACGGTCGGTGCGTCGCCGTCAGGCGAGCGCGTCGGCGTGCTTGCCGGCCATCAGGATGGTCGCGTGCGACTGGGCAAGGGCGCGATCCTTGGTGTAGCTGGTGAGCATGTTGAGGATGGTCGCGTCGTCGAAGCGGAAACGGCTCACCACCATCCCGGAGCGCGCCAGCTTGAGGATCTGCGCGGAAGTGAGGTCCTGCAGGATGTCCGCGACTTCCTGACTGATGCCGAGACGGAAAATCGCGGTGGGCTTGTCGTGCTGGATCATGTTTTGCGCGAGCAAGAGATAGCTCAGGTTGACGTCGCGCATTTCGTCGAGCATTTCGTCCATGGTCATGGTCATCGTCCCCTTCGTGAATTCGGGCTGCCTCGCCAAACGCTTTGGCGTGTGCAGTGAATCCATTCTCGGCACGGGAGCGCGATTCTGAATGCGGACGGGCGCTGGATTTTTTGTCGGTGTCCGTCCTACACGGCGCGTCAGTCGCGCCGGTAGACGTCCTCGAAGCGCACGATATCATCCTCGCCGAGATAGGCGCCGGACTGGACCTCGATCATGTGCAGGTCGATCTTCCCGGGGTTTTCGAGGCGGTGCGTGGTGCCCAGCGGGATGTAGGTCGACTGGTTCTCGGTGAGCAGTTCGACGCTGTCGCCGCGCGTGACCCGGGCGGTTCCGGAGACGACGATCCAGTGTTCGGCGCGGTGATGATGCATCTGCAGGCTGAGCTTCTCGCCGGGCTTGACCATGATGCGCTTGACCTGGAAGCGGTCGCCTTCGTCGATGCCTTCGTACCATCCCCAGGGGCGGAAAACCTGTTTGTGCAGCATGTGCTCGCAACGTTTTTCGGCCTTCATGCGATCGACCAGCTTCTTCACGTCCTGCACCTGATCACGACGCGCAACGAGGACCGCATCCGCCGTTTCGACGATCACCAGGTCGGACACGCCGAGCGCGGCCACCATGCGGTTCTCGGCACGCACCAGGTTGTTCGTCGCAGCCTCGAGCATGACGTCGCCGCGCACGACGTTGCCGTCGGCATCCTTTTCGCCGACTTCCCACAGCGCCGACCAGGCGCCGATGTCGTTCCAGCCGATGTCGGCCGGAACCACGGCGGCACGGTCGGTATGCTCCATCACCGCATAATCGACGGACTCCGCCGGGCAGGCCTCGAACGCGGCCGGATCGAGACGCAAGAAGTCGAGGTCACGGCTTGCCGCGTCGAGCGCGGCACGGCTCGCCGCCAGGATGTCGGGGCGCAGCCGGTCGAGCTCGGCAAGGAAATCCCCGGCGCGAAACAGGAACATGCCGCTGTTCCAGAAATAGTCGCCCTGCGTAACATAGCCACGCGCGGTCTCGGTGTCGGGTTTTTCGACGAACGCGGACACCGCGAACGCCCCGTCCACGCCGGCCAACGGGTCGCCGCGGCGAATGTAGCCGTAGCCGGTTTCCGGCGCCCGGGCGACGATTCCGAAGGTGACCAGACGCCCTGTTGCCGCCGCTTGCGCCGCGCGCCGGATCGCGTCGTGAAACGCCGCCGTATCGCGGATCAGGTGGTCGGCGGGCAGCACCAGCATGAGCGCCTCGGGGTCGCTGGCCGCCAGCATCGATGCGGCGACCGCGATGGCCGGCGCGGTATTGCGGCCAACGGGTTCGAGAACGATGGCGGCCGGGGTCACGCCGATCGTGCGCATCTGCTCGGCGATCATGAAGCGGTGCTCGGCATTGGCCACCATCAACGGCGCGCCCGCCGCCGCCAGCCCGCCCACGCGCAGGACGGTTTCCTGCAGCAGGGATTTGTCGGAGGCCAGCGGCAGGAGCTGTTTGGGCAGCGCCGCGCGCGACAGCGGCCACAGGCGGGTTCCCGAACCGCCGGACAGGATGACGGGATGGATGGTCGTCACGCAAGACTCCTATGGGTCGTTGGATTCATCCAGACACAGCGCCAAGGCGCTCTGCCAGTCGGGCAGCGCGATGCCGAAGGTTGCGGCGAGCCGCGCGTTGGAGAGCACCGAATTGGCCGGCCGCTTCGCGGCCGTGGGGTAGGCCGAGGTGGGGATGGCTTCCAGCCGCGCCACCGTTTGCCCGCGCTGCGCGAGATGCGCGAGGATCGCTGCCGCGAAGCCATGCCAGCTCGTGCGTCCCGCAGCGCTCAGGTGATAGACGCCGCTCTTCGCGCCACGCGCCGGATCGATGAGCCAGCGGGCGAGGACCAGTGCCGTGGCTTCGGCGATCAGCCGCGACCACGTCGGCGCACCATACTGGTCGGCGACGACCGAAAGCACGCTGCGCTCGCGCGCCAGCCGCGCGATGGTGCGCAGGAAATTCCTGCCGCGCAGGCCGTACACCCAGCTCGTGCGCAGGATCAGATGCTCGCAGCCCGCGGCCTGCACCGCGGCCTCTCCGGCGAGCTTGCTCGCACCGTACACGTTTTGCGGGTTGGGCGCGTCGCTCTCGACGTAGGCGGCGCTTTTCTCGCCGTCGAACACGTAGTCGGTCGAAAAGTGCACCAGGGGAATGCCCGCCGCGGCGGCCGCCTCGGCAAGGATTCCGGGCGCCGTGGCATTGATCGCATGGGCGAGCGCGGCGTCCGTTTCGGCCTGATCGACCGCAGTGTAGGCGGCGGGGTTGACGATCAGCCCCGGCTGCACGCGTCGCACCGCCGCGCGGATGGCGTCCGGCTGGGTCAGGTCGAGCAGGGTGCGGTCCGCCGCGACGACCTCGCCCAGGGGCGCGAGCGTGCGGCGCAGCTCCCAGCCCACCTGGCCGGTCACACCGGTGAGCAGGATTTTCACGCGTACACCTCGGCGTCGGCGAGCGGCACGCCGCGCCGGTCCTTGTCGGAGAGCAGCGGCTCGCCCGCCAGCGGCCAGTCGATGGCGAGCGCCGGATCGTTCCACAACAGGCAGCGCTCGTGCTCGGGCGCGTAATAGTCGGTCGTCTTGTAGAGGAACTCGGCGACCTCCGAGACCACCAGGAAACCATGCGCGAATCCCGGCGGAATCCAGGCGATCCGCTTGTTCTCCGCCGACAGCGCAAAGCCCACCGCCCGGCCGAAATGTGGCGAGCTGCGCCGCAGGTCGACGGCCACGTCCCACACCTCGCCGGCGACCACGCGCACCAGCTTGCCCTGCGGCTGGCGAATCTGGTAGTGCAGTCCGCGCAGCACGCCCTTGCGGGAAAGCGAATGGTTGTCCTGCACGAAGTCGGCGTCCACGCCGATCGCGGCAAAGGCGCGGCGGTTGTAGCTTTCCAGGAAGAATCCGCGCGCGTCGCCGAACACGCGCGGCGCGATCAGCAGGACATCGGGATGCCCGGTGGGAAGGAGTTCCATCAGAATATCCGTTCGCTGAGAATGCCCATGAGATAGCGCCCATAGCCGTTTTTCATCAGCGGCTGGGCAAGCCTTTCGAGCTGCGCGGCGTCGATGAATCCCTGCCGGTAGGCGATTTCCTCCGGACAGGCGATCTTCAGGCCCTGGCGTTTCTCGATGGTCTGGATGAACAGCGCCGCCTCGATCAGCGAATCGTGGGTGCCGGTGTCGAGCCAGGCATGTCCGCGTCCCATCACCTCGACGTCGAGCTCGCCCCACTCCAGATAGCGGCGGTTGACGTCGGTGATCTCCAGTTCGCCGCGCGGCGACGGCCGCAACCCACGCGCGATGTCGACGACGCGGTCGTCGTAGAAATAGAGCCCGGTCACCGCATAGCGCGACTTCGGCCGGGCCGGCTTTTCCTCCAGACTGACTGCGCGCCCGTCCGCATCGAACTCGACCACGCCGTAGCGCTCCGGGTCGTTGACCGGATAGGCGAATACCGTGGCGCCGCGCGTCTTGCGCGCCGCCGCCGTGAGGTCGTTGCCGAGGTCATGGCCATAGAAGACGTTGTCGCCGAGAACCAGCGCACACGGATCGCTGCCGATGAATCCCGCGCCGATGAGGAAGGCCTGTGCCAGCCCTTCCGGTGCCGGCTGCACGGCGTAGCGGATGTCGATGCCCCATTGCGCCCCGGCGCCGAGCAGCGTCTCGAAACGCGGCGTGTCCGCCGGCGTCGAGATGAGGAGAATGTCGCGGATGCCGGCGAGCATGAGCGTGGACAGCGGGTAGTAGACCAGCGGCTTGTCGTAAACCGGCAGGAGCTGCTTGGACACCGCCTGGGTGACCGGATAGAGCCGCGTGCCCGAGCCGCCGGCGAGGATGATGCCCTTGCGCGTCCCCATGTCAGCGCGCCGCGTAGTTGGCGGCAACCCAGTGCCGGTATTCGCCGGAAACGACGTCGTTCACCCAGTCCTGGTTGGCGAGATACCACGCGACCGTCTTGCGGATGCCGGTCTCGAAACGCTCCTGCGGCGCCCAGCCGAGCTCCGCGCGGATCTTGCCGGCATCGATGGCGTAGCGCCGGTCGTGGCCGGGGCGATCGGCGACATGGGTGATGAGGCGCGCGTGCGGCGTCACCGGGGATTCGGGGTGGAGTTCATCGAGGATGGCGCACACGGTGGTGACGACCTCCATGTTGGTGATCTCGTTGTTGCCACCGATGTTATAGGTTTCGCCCACCCGGCCCGCCTCGAGTACGCGGCGGATCGCCGCGCAGTGGTCGGTGACGTACAGCCAGTCGCGCACGTTGCGGCCATCGCCGTAAATCGGCAGGGGCTTGCCGGCGAGCGCATTGTGGATGACGAGCGGAATGAGCTTTTCCGGAAACTGGTAGGGACCGTAGTTGTTGGAACAGTTGGTCGTCAGCGTCGGCAGGCCGTAGGTGTGGTGATATGCGCGCACCAGGTGGTCGGAAGCGGCCTTGGACGCGGAATACGGACTGTTCGGCGCATACGGCGTGGTCTCGGTGAACGGCGGATCGTTCGGGCCCAGCGAGCCGTAGACCTCGTCGGTGGAAACGTGCAGGAAGCGGAACGCCGCCTTCTCGGCCGCCGCCAGGCCGGCGTGGTACGCGCGCGCCGCCTCGAGCAGATGGAACGTCCCCACGACGTTGGTCTGGATGAACGCCGCCGGGCCATGGATCGAGCGATCGACGTGGCTTTCCGCAGCGAAGTTGACGATCGCCCGCGGCCGATACTGCGCGAGCAGCGCATCGACCCGGGCGCGATCGCCGATGTCACCCTGCACGAAAACGTGTCGCGCATCGCCGGCCAGACGCTTCAGGCTGGCGAGATTCCCCGCATACGTGAGCGCATCGAGGTTGAGCACCGGTTCATCGCAGCCCGCCAGCCAGTCGAGCACGAAATTGGCGCCGATGAAGCCGGCGCCGCCGGTCACGAGAATCATCGCCGACCTCTCATTGCGCCTTGGGCGGCTGCGCGTCGGCGGGTTTGGCCGCAGGCGCCGGGCCGTAACCGGCCGCGTACTGGATCTTGGTCGCCTCCCTGAGCTTCTTGAGCTCGGCGTCGAGTACCGCCTTGCGCTTCTGTGCCAGGAGGATGCGCTCGATCGCGCCGCGTGCCTGTTCGAGCGTCACCGGCGCCGGCTGGCTCGCCTGCAACTGCTGGACCACGACGTGGCCATCCTTGCCGGGCAGCAGCGAGACCTGGCCCTCTTTCATCTGCAGCAGACGCTGCAAGAACGGCGCCGGGATCTGTTCCGAGGTCTTGGTCACCAGGTTGGAGCTGCCATGGATCCCCTGCTGCTGCAGCCAGGCGATGAAATCCCCGAGCGATGCGCTCTGCTTGAGCTGGTTTTCGATGTCGGCGCTGCGCCCGGCGGCGTCGAGATCGAGCTCCTGGATACGGAAAATGCGCCGTTGCGAGAACAGTTCCGGGTGCTTGTTGAAGTAATCGACGATCTCCGCCTCGGTGGGCTTGGGAAGGTCCTTGATGCGGCTCTCGGCATAGGCCTCGGCGAGGATCTGGCGCTGCGCCTGCTCGACCGCCATGGCGACGTTCGGCTGCTTGTCGAGGCCGGCCTTCTTCGCCGCCTGTGCGGCCAGATGCTGGTCGATCCACGCCTCCAGCAGCTTCGCGCGCGCGGCCTTGGCGTCTTCCGCACTCAGGTGGCCGAGCTTCGACAGCGCAAAGTCGAGTTCGGCCTCGGTGATCTTCTCGTTGCCGACGGTGGCGACGACGGCGCTGCCCGGTGCCTTGGCGGGCTTTTCGCAGGCGGCAAGACCAAGGCTCAGGACGACGGCGAGAAGGGACGGCAGGAAACGCTGTTTCATGGAGGCTCCAGGGTCGGAAAAATGGCGCTATGGTGCGGCATTCCCGATCGATCGGCAAGTCGCCGCGGGCGCCCAACGCCGACGCCGGACAGGCGGGCACGAAAAAGCCCGCCGACATCGCTGCCGGCGGGCTTCGGGGCGGATCGTTACGCGGTCACCGGTTCTTCGAATTCCAGTGTCACCTTGCCCGCTTCGTCGACGTCGACGATGACGTGCCCGCCCTGGGCGAGGCGCCCGAACAGCAGTTCGTCGGCCAGCGCCTTGCGGATCGTTTCCTGGATCAGCCGCGCCATGGGCCGGGCGCCCATCGCCGGGTCGAAGCCTTCCTTGGCGAGGTGACGCCGCAGGGCGTCGGTGAAGCTCGCCTCGACCTTCTTCTCGTGCAACTGCTCTTCGAGCTGCATCAGGAACTTGTCGACCACTTGCAGGATGATCGGCTCGGACAGCGGCGCGAAAGGGATGATGGCATCGAGCCGGTTGCGGAATTCCGGCGTGAACATGCGCCGGATCTCGCTCATTTCGTCACCCGCTTCGCGCGCGCCGGAAAAGCCGATCGTCGCCCGGTTGAGCATTTCCGCGCCGGCGTTGGTGGTCATGATGAGCACCACGTTGCGGAAATCCGCGCGCCGGCCGTTGGTGTCGGTCAGCGTGCCATGGTCCATGACCTGCAGCAGGACGTTGAAAATGTCCGGGTGCGCTTTCTCGATCTCGTCGAGCAGCACGACCGCATACGGGTGCTTGGTGACCGCCTCGGTCAGCAAACCGCCCTGATCGAAGCCGACATACCCGGGCGGCGCGCCAATCAGGCGCGAAACGGCGTGACGTTCCATGTACTCCGACATGTCGAAACGGATCAGCTCGACGCCGAGGACGTAGGCAAGCTGCCGCGCGACCTCGGTCTTGCCGACGCCGGTGGGCCCGGAAAACAGGAAGCTGCCGATCGGTTTCTGCGGATTGCCCAGGCCCGAGCGCGACATCTTGATCGCCGTGGCGAGGGCGTCGATCGCCGCGTCCTGCCCGTAGACCACCGCCTTGAGGTCGCGATCGAGATGCCGAAGCGACGCCTTGTCGTCGGAGGAAACCGTCTTCGCGGGGATGCGCGCGATCTTGGCGATGATGTCTTCGATCTCGCGCGGCGTGATCACGCGTTTCTGCTTCGACTTGGGCAGGATGCGTTGTGCGGCGCCCGCCTCGTCGATGACATCGATGGCCTTGTCCGGAAGGTGGCGGTCATTGATGTAGCGCGCAGCGAGTTGCGCGGCCGTGGTCAGCGCCGCGGCCGTGTACTTGACCCCGTGGTGGTCCTCGAAACGCGACTTCAGGCCGCGCAGGATCGCCACCGTTTCGTTGACCGACGGTTCGGGCACGTCGATTTTCTGGAAGCGCCGCGACAGGGCGTGGTCCTTCTCGAAAATCCCGCGGTATTCGCTGTACGTGGTCGCGCCGATGCAGCGCAACTGGCCGGAAGACAATGCCGGCTTGAGCAGGTTGGACGCGTCGAGCGTCCCGCCCGACGCCGCGCCGGCGCCGATGAGCGTATGGATCTCGTCGATGAAGAGGATCGCGTTGCGGTTATCGGTCAGCTGTTTCAGGACACCCTTCAGGCGCTGCTCGAAATCGCCGCGGTACTTGGTGCCGGCCAGAAGCGCGCCCATGTCGAGCGCGTAGACGACGCCCTGGGCGAGAATGTCCGGCACCGTTCCTTCGACGATGCGGCGCGCCAGACCCTCGGCGATCGCCGTCTTGCCGACGCCGGCTTCACCCACCAGGAGCGGATTGTTCTTGCGGCGACGGCACAGCGTCTGGATGACGCGCTCGAGTTCGTGTTCGCGTCCGATCAGCGGGTCGATCTTGCCGGCCAGCGCCATAACGTTGAGATTCTGCGTGAAGCTGTCGAGCGGCGTTGCGGCCGGCGCTTCCGCGCTCGCTTCGCCGGCCTCGTCGGGACGCGCGGGTTCGCCCTGCGGCGTCTTGCTGATGCCGTGCGACAGGTAATTGACCACGTCGAGCCGGGTCACGCCCTGCTGGGTGAGGAAATACACCGCGTGCGAATCCTTTTCGCCGAACACGGCGACGAGGACGTTGGCACCCGTGACTTCCTTCTTGCCGGACGACTGCACATGCAGGATCGCGCGCTGGATCACGCGCTGGAATCCGAGTGTCGGCTGGGTGTCGACCTCGTCCGACCCGCCGACCTTCGGCGTATGCTCGTCGACGAAGCGGGTGAGCTGCTCGCGCAGCGCGTCGATGTTGGCGCCGCAGGCGCGCAGGACTTCCGATGCCGAAGGATTGTCCAGCATGGCGAGCAACAGGTGCTCGACCGAGATGAATTCATGGCGTTTCTGGCGGGCCTCCATGAACGCCATGTGCAGTGTCACTTCCAGTTCCTGGGCAATCATTCACTTTCCTCCATCGTGCATTGCAGCGGGTGTTGGTGCTGCCGTGCGAAGCCTACAACCTGATCGACTTTCGTGCTCGCGATGTCGCGCGGGAAAACGCCGCACACGCCTACACCCTCAGTATGCACTTTGAGCATGATTTGTGTCGCCCGTTCACGGTCCATGCCGAAAAACATTTGCAAGACCCGTACCACGAATTCCATCGGCGTGTAATCGTCGTTGAGCAGCAGCACCTTGTACAGGGGCGGCGGCTTGACCCGCGTCGGCGCGGGCTCGAGGAGCGTGCTGCCTTCCCGTTTGGTCGCCATGCTCGGACTCGTCGATGTACTGTCGTTATTTTGGTGGGACGCGGGGAAATTTCAAGTGCGCGTCAGCGAACGCGAGGCTGCCGTGCCCGCTCCGCGACGCCGCGCGGGCGGCGTTGCGGCCCCGGCGTCATCCCGGCCCAGGCCATGATGCCGGCAACCGCTGCATCGTCGAGTTCGGTCTTCTGCCCGCGGCGCAGTTGCGGCGGCAGGCTGATCGGCCCGAAACGGATGCGCGTCAGGCGCGAGACGGTCAGCCCGAGGTGCTCGAACAGGCGCCGCACCTCGCGCTTGCGCCCTTCCTTGATGATCACCCGGTACCAGCGGTTGGCGCCTTCGCCCCCCGCCGGCGAAACGCGCTCCAGCCGGGCAATCCCGTCTTCCAGCGGCACGCCGTCGAGCAACTGGCGGATCATGTCATCGGACAGTTCGCCCAGCACGCGCACGGCATATTCGCGCTCCACCTCGAAGCGCGGGTGCATGAGCTTGTTCGCCAGCTCGCCCGAGGTGGTGAAGATCATCAGTCCTTCGGTGTTGTAGTCCAGGCGGCCGACGGCGATCCATTTGGCGCCACGTAGCCGGGGCAGATTGTCGAACACCGTCGCGCGGCCCTTGGGGTCGTCCCGCGAGACGATTTCGCCCTCCGACTTGTGGTAGATCAGGATGCGCGTGCGCTTGTCCTCGAAACGCAGGTAGATGCGGCGCCCGCCGACCTTCACCACGTCGCGCGGCCCGACCTTGGTGCCCAGGGTGGCGGGTTCGCCGTTGACCTGAACCCGGCCTTCGGCGATCCATGCCTCCATCTCGCGACGCGATCCCAGGCCCGCGCCGGCAAGCGCCTTCTGCAGGCGCTCGCCGGGCGCCTCGACCGCGGTCGCCCGTTCGAGCCGGCTTGCGGCGCGGCCCTTGACCGGGGCGGCGCGGCGGAGGGGGGAAGGACGGGGACGTGGCATGTCAGCGGTTCTCGGGGGTGGCGCGCGCATATTCGACGACCGCGCCAAAGGATTGTCGATCCGCATTGTCCCGCAATTCGGCGATGAGCGCGGTTTCTTGCGGCGTCGCCCACTCGCCCACCTCCGGCAGCGCAGGCAGCTGGTCGAGCGCGGACAGGCCCAGGTCGCTCAGAAAGCGCCGCGTGGTGGCGAACAGCGCGGGCCGCCCCGGCACGTCGCGGTGGCCGACGACCTCGATCCAGCCGCGTTCCTCCAGCGTCTTGACGATGGCCGGATTGACGGCGACGCCGCGAATCTCCTCGATGTCGCCGCGCGTCACCGGCTGGCGGTAGGCGATGATGGCCAGGGTTTCGAGCAGCGCGCGCGAATAGCGCGGCGGTTTTTCGTTCTTCAAGCGCGACAGCCACGGCATGATCTCCACCCGCGTCTGGAAGCGCCAGCCGCCGGCGACTTCCACCAGCTCCACGCCGCGCGTCTGCCATGCCCCCTGCAGCGCGTCGAGCGCCGCGCGCAGCGCATCGCGCCCGGGGCGCGGGTCGAACATGCGTTCCAGCTCGGCGAGCGACAGCGGCTCGGGCGCAGCCAGGAGCGCCGCCTCCAGCACCAACTTCAGGTCTTCGGGATTTTCAGTCGGATGAAGTTTCATGCAGCTTGACGTAAATGGGCGCGAACGGCTGCGCCTGGGCGACTTCGATCAAGGTCTCCTTGGCGAGTTCCAGTACCGCCAGAAGCGTGACCACCAGCTCCGCGACCGTGGCCCGACCCGGGAACAGCTCATGGAACACTACGAACCCGCCGCCCGACAGGCGCTTGAGGATGCGGCTCATGTGCTCGCGGATCGACAGCTCCTGGCGGCCGATGCGATGGTGCGTGCGCGTCCTTGCCCGTGACAGGATCGCCAGCCAGGCGGCGGCAAGCTCCTCGGCGTGAACGGCCGGCAGGCGCCTCGCCACCGCGGGCAGCACGACCTGGACGGTGTCGAAGTCACGGCCCGCCTGCGGCAGGGCGTCGAGGTCTGCGGCAGCGCGCTTGATCTGCTCGTATTCCAGGAGGCGCCGCACCAGCTCGGCACGCGGGTCCTCGCCCTCGTCGCTTTCCTCGGCGGACTCGCGACGCGGCAACAGCATGCGCGACTTGATGTCGATCAATACCGCCGCCATGAGCAGATATTCGGCCGCGAGTTCCAGGCGCGTGGCCCGCGCCGCCTCGACATAGGCCATGTACTGCCGGGTCAGCGCGGCCATCGGGATATCGAGCACGTCGAGGTTGTGGCGGCGGATCAGGTACAGGAGCAGGTCCAGCGGGCCTTCGAAGGCGTCGAGAAAGACCGCCAGCGCATCGGGCGGAATGTAGAGATCCTGCGGCAGCTCGGTGAGCGGTTCGCCATGCACCTTGATGACCGGCGTATCCGCCGTGTCGAGGATCGCGGTCGTGTTCATGCCGGCATTTTACCTGCGCGGCCGGTCACTGGCTGCGCAGCGCCTCGATCGGATCCAGGGCGGCCGCGCGGCGCGCAGGATAGAAACCGAAAAAAACGCCGACCGCGAAGGCCACCCCGACGGCCAGCGCGATGGCGGCGCTGCTGACCACCACCTTGATTCCGGACAGGTTTGCCACCAGCCAGGCGCCGCCGACGCCGAGCGCGAGACCGATACCGCAGCCGATGAGCGACAGGGTGAGCGCCTCGATCAGGAACTGCATCAGAATGTCGCGCCGCCGGGCCCCGATCGCCATGCGGATGCCGATTTCGCGCGTCCGCTCGGTGACCGAGACGAGCATGATGTTCATGATGCCGATGCCGCCGACGACGAGCGAGACCGCCGCGATCGCGCCCAGGAGATAGCTCATCACCTGTGTCGCCTGCGCCTGGGTTTCGGCGATCGCAGTCAGGTTACGGACCGTGAAGTCGTCCTCCATGCGCTCGCCGATGCGATGGCGGCTGCGCAAGAGTTCCGTGATCGCCGTCTCCGCGCGGTCCATGACCTTGTCGGACACGGCCTGCACCATGATGAAGCGCGCGCGGTTGCGAATCGCGTTGGAAAAGATTTTCTGCTGCGCGGACGTGATCGGCACCATGACCGTGTCGTCCTGGTCGCGCCCGTCCAGGCTCTGGCCCTTCGGCGCGAGCACGCCGATCACTTCGAACGGCGCCTGCTTGATGCGGATCACTTTGCCGACCGGGTCCTCGTCGCCGAACAGCTCGCGGGCGACGACCGCGCCGATCACGGCGACGCGCGCCCCGGCGCGCACGTCCGCCTCGCTGAAGAATCCGCCCGCCGCCATGTCCCAGCCGCGCACGATCGCGTAATCCGGCGTGGTGCCGAATACCGACGTGCTCCAGTTGACGCCGTTATAGATGAGTTGCGCCTGGCCGCTGACGACCGGGGCCGCGGCCCTGACCTCGGGCAACTGCGCGATCGCGTCGGCGTCGTCGAAGGTGAGTGTCGGCGTCGTGCCGGACGCGACGCGCGCGCCGCTCGACGTCGAGGCCCCGGAGAGAATGATGAACAGGTTGCTGCCCATCGCCGAAATCGCCTCGCGCACCATCGCCTGCGCGCCCTGGCCGATGGCGAGCATGAGGATGACCGCGGCCACGCCGATCACCATGCCGAGCATGGTGAGAAAGCTGCGCATGCGATGGGTGACGATTGCGTTCCACGCGGTTTCGACGAGGCTGGCGAGAATCATGCAGGGCTTTCCGTATCTTCGATCACCCGCCCGTCGCGGAAGCGGATGCGCCGCCGCGCGTACTCGGCGATGTCGGGCTCGTGCGTGACCAGCACGATGGTGATCCCGTCGTCGCGGTTGAGCGCGGCGAAAAGGTCCATGACCTGACGGCTGGTTTCGGTGTCGAGATTGCCGGTCGGCTCGTCGGCGAAAATGATCTTCGGGCGCGCAGCGAGCGCGCGCGCGATCGCCACCCGCTGCTGCTGCCCGCCCGAGAGCTGCAAGGGCGTGTGCTGGCCGCGCTCGGCGAGCCCGACGCGCGCGAGCATCTCCTGCGCGCGGGCGCGCCGCGCCGGCTTGCCCATGCCGGAATACACCAGCGGCAGGGCGACGTTCTCCAGCGCGGTCAGGCGCGGCAGCAGGTTGAAGCCCTGGAACACGAAGCCGATTTCCCGGTTGCGCAAGGCCGCGAGCGCATCCGCCGACATGCGGCCGACGTCGATGCCATGCAGGTGATACGTGCCGCGCGTCGGCCGGTCGAGACAGCCCAACAGGTTCATGAAGGTGCTCTTGCCCGAGCCGGACGCGCCCATGATGGCGACGAATTCACCTGCAGCGATGGTCAGGCTCACGCCACGCAGGGCCGGGAACACGCCGGCAGCGGTCCGGTAGTCCTTTTCGAGATCCTTGACCTCGATGAGCGCGTCCATCGTCAGAACAACCGGCCACGCGGCATGCCGGCGGCGGCATCCTTCTTTTTCCCGCCGAAGTCGGAGACGATGACCTCGCTGCCCTCGTGCAGGTCGCCGCCGATGACCTCGGTGTATTCCTTGTCGCTGATGCCGGTCTTGATCGCGACCCGCACCGGTTTGCCGCCGACCAGGACGAACACGCCCTGCCCGCCGCGTTTTTTGCCTTTTTCGGTGGGCGCGGCGGCGTCGTTCTGCGGCCGGAAGCGCAGCGCCGCGGTGGGCACGCGCAGCACGTTCCTGCGGGTCTCGATCTGGAAGCGCAAATTGGCCGTCATGCCCGGCAGGAGCTTCAACTCGGGATTGGGCACGTCGACGACGACGTTGTAGGTGACGACGTTCTGCTCGGTCTTGGCGTTGAGCCGGATTTGCCGCACCTGGCCCCTGAAATCGGCGTCGGGAAACGCGTCGACCCGGAACTTCACGGCCTGACCGAGGCGGATGAGACCGATGTCGGCCTCGGCCACGGTGGAGTCGACCTGCATCCTTGTGAGGTCCTTGCCGATGCGAAACAAGGTCGGCGTCTGGAAGCTCGCGGCGACGGTCTGGCCGACGTCCACCTGACGATCGATCACGGTGCCGTCGACCGGCGAGCGGATCACCGACAGATCGAGGTTGGTGCGATCGCGCGTCACCTGCGCGCCGGTCAGTCGTACCTGGGCCTCGGCCTGTTCGCGCGCGGCAACCGCCTGGTCGAGCTCCTGCCGCGAGATGTATTCCTGCTTGAACAGGGCCTGCGCCCGCGCTTCATTGGCGCGGGCGAGCCTGAGCTGCGCCTCCGCATTGGCGAGCGCGGCCGAACTCTGCGCCAGTGCGGCGCGGAACAGCGCCGGGTCGAGTTCGGCCAGCACCTGCCCGGCCTTGACCGTCTGGTTGAAGTCGGCGCGGATGACCTTCACCGTCCCCGACACCTGCGTGCCGACGTTGACCAGCGTCACCGGATTGAGCGTGCCGTTGGCCGAAACCTGCTGGGTGATGTCGCCGCGGTCGACCTTCTCGGTCTTGTAAGGCGGCGCGTCGTCGCCCCGCTTCGCGCCGAGCCAGTACCACGCCGCCGCAACCGCCAGCGCCACCACGACCGCCAGCATCCCTTTCTTCAGCATCACTGTGCTCCTTTACCCACCGGCGTCGCCGGCCGCTCGATCCAGTCCCAGGTCAGATCACCCATGGCCTGCGCCAGCTCCGCGCGCGCTACCCTCAACCCCAGTTGCGATTGCAGGCGCGTCTGCCGCGCCGTTGCCAGGTTGGCCTGCGCGGTCAGCACATCCAGAATGTTGCCGACCCCGGCCTTGTATCGGCCCAGCGCAACGCTTTCCGCGGCCTCGGCACCGGCAACCAGGGCGTCGGTGCGTGCCGCCACCTCGCCCTCGCTTTTGAACTTGTGATACGCCTGCCAGACGTCCAGCGCGACCTGGTTGGCGACACGATCGCGGTCCACCGCCGCGAGCTCGCGCTGCGCCTCGGCGGCGCGAATCTGGTACGTGCTGCGATAGCCGGTGAAGAGCGGCACGCTGACCGCGAGGTTGAGGCTCGACGCCGTCCCGGCGGTCGGACCGGTGTCCTGACGGCGCGATTCGAAAATCGCCGATAGCGTCGGCTTGCCGGCCGCAGTCACGCTGGCGACGTTGGCCTCGCGTGCGGCGAGCGTCGCCTCGGCGGCGCGCAATTCCGGGCGGCGCAGCTTTGCCGCGGCGATCAGCGCATCGAGGCGTTCGAGCACGGCCGGCATGTCGGCAAACGCGGTTTCGTTCGCGGCGAGCCGGTAGTCGCCGTGGCCTGCGTCGCCCATCAGTGCCGCCAGCTCGCCACGCAGCCGTGCGCGTTCGCCCTCGGCGCGAATCCGCTCGATCTGCCGCTGGGCATGGACCGTTTCGGCCTGCAGCCGGTCGGCCGGGATCGCGCTGCCCGCCGCGACGCGGGCACGGGCCGCCTTGACGGTTTCCAGCGCCGCGGCCTCCGTCTGCCGCGCCGCGGCGACGCTGCCTTCGGCGCTGAGCACCGCAAACCAGGCCGCCACCGTTTCCAGATAGACGCGGCGCACGCTGGCGTCGTGGCTCGCATGCGCGGCGGCGAGCAGCGCCTCGGCCGCATCCCGGTCGGCGCGACGACCGCCGAAGTCGTAAAGCAGGAACTGCACCCGCACCCCGATGTTCCACGCCCAATCGTCGTCGGGCAAGGCGCGGGCTCCCCTGCGGCCGAACCCGGCATCGAGACTTGCGCCCGGCAGAAAGGCAGCCTCGGCCTGGCCGCGTTCCGCGGCACGCAGCCGGGCAGTGATCCAGGCGCTGCGGGTATCCGGATTGGCGCACAGGGCGCGCTCGACCGCGGCCGCGAGCGTGAGCGGCGCCGCGCGGTCGAATTCGCGGCTGCAAACCGCGGCCGGCCGCATCTCGGCGGCTGGCGATGGCAGTTCGCGGCTCAAGGTGAGAAAGGGATCGTCGGCTGCGGCGGCCGCACCGGATGCGAGCAGCGCCGCAAGGAGAAGGTTTCGCAAGGTCATGGTCTGGCTGTCTTCGCAACCACCGATAGAGCCGGACGGCAGCAAGGGGTTCCCATACAATATCACGCATGCCCGAACTCCCCGAAGTCGAAACGACGCGTCGCGGCCTGCTGCCGGCGCTCGCCGGCCAGCGGCTCGCTGCCGTCACCGTCCGCGACCCGCGCCTGCGCTGGCCGGTCGCGGCGGACATCGACCGCCTCGTCGGCCGCCGCCTCACGGACATCGCCCGACGCGGCAAATACCTGCTGTTCGACTTCGAGGGGCTCGTGCAGATCGTCCATCTGGGCATGTCGGGCAGCCTGCGCTTTGCCGGCGCCGCTGAGCCCGCGCTGGCGCACGACCATGTCGACTGGCGGTTCGCCGATGGCCTCGTGCTGCGGCTGCGCGACCCGCGCCGCTTTGGCGCCGTGCTGTTGAGCGAGGCGCCCGAGCGCCACCCGCTCCTGGCGCGGCTCGGCCCCGAGCCGCTCGGCCCCGGGTTCGACGCCGCGTACCTGCATGCACGCTGTCGCGGCCGACGGGTGGCGATCAAACCCCTCATCATGGACGGCCGCGTGGTCGTCGGCGTCGGCAACATCTATGCCTCGGAAGCCTTGTTCCATGCCGGCATCCGCCCCACCACCGCCGCGCGCCGCCTGACCCGACCGGCCTGCGCGCGGCTGGTCGCGGCGATCCGCCGGGTGCTCGACGCGGCCATCGCGGCGGGAGGCAGTTCGCTGCGCGACTACGTCGGGACCGCCGGCGAACCCGGCTATTTCCAGTTGCAGACCCGGGTCTACGACCGGGCGGGGCTGCCGTGCAGCGTCTGCCGGACACCGATCCGGCGAATCGTTCAGGGGCAGCGCGCGAGTTTCTACTGTCCGCATTGTCAACACTGAGCACCGGGGTTAAAGTGCAAGCGTAAACAGGACGTTAACCGGTATCGTCCGATGGCCGCGCTGCCCATGACACAATCCCCTCTCGCCGCCGAGTTCAAGCACTACAGCGCCTGGCGCGACCAGGTCGCGGTTCGCCTGTCCGCACTGCAAAACTGGCTGACGGCGCGCGGGCTCGACGGCGACGATGCCAGCCTGCGTCTCACCCAGTTGCAGGACAGACTCGACCAGGACACGCTCAACGTCGCGTTCGTCGCCGAGTTCTCGCGCGGCAAGTCGGAGCTCATCAACGCCATCTTCTTCGCCGATTACCGGCAGCGTGTCCTGCCCTCGTCGGCCGGGCGGACCACCATGTGCCCGACGGAGCTCTCCTACGACCCGTCCTGTCCACCGTCGCTGCGGCTGCTGCCGATCCAGACCAAGGCGCAGCGCGGCACCGTGGCCGACTTCAAGCGCGACCCGTCGGCATGGTCCGAAATCCCGCTCGTCCTGGACGCGGTCGACGACATGAAAGCCGCGCTGCAACACCTCGCCGACGTCATCCGCGTCTCCGGCGAAGAGGCCCGCGAATACGGCCTCATCAATCCGCAGGACGAAGAAACCGCGCGCGTGCTGGCGCACGACGGCAGCATCGAGATCCCGCGCTGGCGCCATGCGCTGATCAATTTTCCGCACCCGCTCCTGGAACGGGGCCTGGTCATCCTCGACACCCCCGGCCTCAACGCCATCGGCACCGAACCGGAGCTGACGCTGAGCCTCCTGCCAAATGCCCACGCGGTGTTGTTCCTGTTGGCCGCCGATACCGGCGTCACCCGCTCCGACATCGAGGTGTGGCGCAAGTATCTTGCACCGGTGCAGGGCGCGAGCCGCGGCCGGCTGGTGGTGATGAACAAAATCGACGGGCTGTGGGACGACCTCAAGACGGCGGACGACATCGCCGCCGAAATCGACCGCCAGGTGGCGACCAGCGCCGAGCTCCTCGGCCTGCCCGCCACGCAGGTGTACCCCGTTTCGGCGCAGAAGGCGCTGGTCGCCAAGATCCGCAACGATCCGGCGCTCTTGGAAAGAAGCCGGCTGCCCGAACTCGAGGCGGCACTCAGCCGCGAGCTCATTCCCGGCAAACAGGACTTGGTGCGCGAATCGACGCTCGGCGCCGTCGAGGACGTGGTCGTGCAAACCACCGAGCTGCTCGAAGCGCGGCTCGCGGCCATCCAGGACCAGATCGACGAGCTCGTGCACCTGCGCGGCAAGAACCGCGATGTCATCGGCCAGATGATGGCCAAGGCCAACGAAGACCAGCAGCAGTTCGAGCGCGGGCTGGCACAGTTCACCGCCATGCGCCGTTTGTTCGCCGGGCAGGTGGCCATCGTGCGCGCCGACATCGGCATGGAGACGCTGCGCAGCCAGGTGCATGTCACGCGCGCGGGCATGGAAAAGAGCCTGTTCACGCACGGGCTGCGCGAAGCCATGCGGGAATTTTTCCGTCGCCTCGAACACAACCTCGGGCACGCCGACGAAAAGATCGAGGAAATCCACGCCATGCTGGGCGCGATGTACCGCAAGTTCAGCGAGGAACACGGGCTCGCGGCGGTCAATCCGCCGGCCCACACGCTGGCGCGCTACCGAAAGGAAATGGCGCGGCTCGAACGCATCTTCAACGAGCGCTTCAACACCGTGTTCAAGCTGCTGACCCTGGAACAGCACCGCCTCACGGCACAATTCTTCGAGACCCTGGCGGCAAGGGTGATCGACGTATTCGAGGTCGCCAACCGCGAGACGGAAGCCTGGTTCAAGGCGCTGATCGCGCCCATGGAAACCCAGGTACGCGAGCACCAGGCCCAGTTGAAACGCCGCGTGGAAAGCGTCAGCCGGATCCACGCCGCCACCGAAACGCTCGACGAGCGTATCGGTGAACTCGAAGCCGCGGCGCAGACCGTCACCGACCAGCTCGACGAGCTGGCCCGGCTACACGGGCAGATCGTCGCCGCGCTGTCGGACGTGGCGGCGAATCCGCCCGCGCTCGCCCGCCGGGCCTAGCAGCCGTTCGCTCTCCTGCGCGGCGCGCGTGCGATCGCTCACGTCCCAGGCTGCTAACCCTGCTTGGCGGCGGTCAGGCGCAGAAACTTCGCCTGCAGTTCCTCGGGCGTTTCCGGGTAATCGGGATTGAGCGGGATGCAATCGACCGGGCACACCTCGACACACTGCGGCGTGTCGTAATGGCCGACGCACTGCGTGCACTTGTTGGGGTCGATGACGTAGATTTCGTCGCCCTGCGAAATCGCTTCATTGGGACACTCGGGCAGGCAGACGTCGCAGTTGATGCACTCGTCGGTAATCATCAGGGCCATGAGGCTCTCCGCTAGTTGATCAGGATTTGCTTATTTTCTCACTCAAGCGCCGCGCCACCAACGGGTGGACGAAGGGGCTCACGTCGCCGCCGAGCTGGGCGATCTCGCGGATCATGCTGGCGGAGATGAACATGAACTGGTCCGAGGGCGTCATGAAGATCGTCTCGATGTCCGGTTTCAGATGGCGGTTCATGCCCGCGAGCTGGAATTCGTATTCGAAATCGGACGCCGCCCGCAAGCCGCGCAGGACTGCGGCGCCACGTTGTGCGGCGACGAAATCGATGAGCAGCCCGGAAAATCCCTCGACGCGCACCCGCGGCACGTCGGCGAGCACCTCGCGCGCCATCGCCACACGGTCGTCGATCGGGAAATACGGGCGCTTGTTGCGCGATTCGGCCACGGCCACCACGACCTCGTCGAAAAGCCGCGTGGCGCGCCGCACCACGTCCTCGTGGCCACGGGTGATGGGGTCGAAAGTCCCCGGATAGACGGCGATCAGCATCGGCTTTCCTTGGTCAGCAACGCGTAGTGCGATTTTCCTGCCCGCGCGCTGCGGTGAACGGCAAATCCCGGCGGTGCGGCCACGGCCGTGGCGGCCTCGACATAGACCCAGCCGCCCTCCCGGACGTGGGGCGCGAGTACCGCGAGCACCGGTTCCGCGAGCGCGCTGTCGAACGGCGGATCGACGAACACCAGGTCGAACGGCGTGCGGTTGGCGGCGAGCCACGACAGGCTGTCGGCACGCTCGACGCTCACACACCGGGCGTCCAGCATGGCACGGTTTGCCAGCAGGGCCTCCACCGCCGCGCGCTCGCGTTCCACCATGACGACCCGGCCGGCGCCGCGCGACGCCGCCTCGAATCCCAGCGCGCCACTGCCCGCAAAGAGATCGAGGCAGACCCAGCCGGGCAGATCCTGCCCCAGCCAGTTGAACAGGGTTTCGCGCACGCGGTCGGGCGTCGGCCGCAAACCCGGCGCGTCGGGAAACGTCAGCAGGCGCCGGCGATAGGCGCCGCCGATGATCCGCACCCGGTTGGCCTGATGCGCTTTAGGGCCGGCCACCCGGCTCCGCTCCCACCACGACGGTCACCATCGCCCGCGGGTCGATGCGCCGCGCGAATGCCGCCCTGACCGCGGCCACATCGACCGCCTCGACCCTCGCCGTCCAGGTGTCGAGGTAGTCGAGCGGCAGCCGGTAGAAACCGATGAGGGCCAGATAATCGAGGATTTTCCTGTTGCTGTCGATGCGCAGCGGAAAGCCGTTGACGAGGTTGGCGCGTGCCTGCGCGAGTTCCGCCTCGCTGGGGCCTTCGGCCACGAACTGCGCGAGCGTGTCGCGCGCCACCGCCAACGCGTCCTCGGTCGTCTCGGTTTTGGTCTGCAAGCCCAGCGTGAATGGGCCCGCGACGGCGAGCGGCGCAAAATAGCTGTACGCGCTGTAGGCATAGCCGCGACGGTCGCGGATTTCCTTCAGCAGCCGCGAGTCGAAGCCGCCGCCGCCGAGCACGTAGTTGCCGACGTAGAGCGCGAAGAAGTCCGGATCGTTGCGCGCAATCCCGACCCCGCCGATCAGGACGTGGCTTTGCGCGGAGGGATGGGCGATGCGGACCTCGCGCGCGGGATTGGCGATTGGCGCCGGCAGCGCGGGCACGCCGCTTCCTGGCGGCAGTCCGGCGGCCAGCCGCTCCGCCAGATCTTCCGCGTCGGCGCGCGAGATATCGCCCATGATGGCGACCACGGCGTTGGGCGCGGTGTAGTGGGTGCGATGAAAGGCCAGCAGATCGTCGCGTGTGATGCCGGGAATCGCGTCCTTGTCGCCCTGCTCGGGGCGGGCGTAGGGATGGCTCCCATACACCGCCTGGTAGAAGGCTTTTTCCGCGACCGCGCCCGGCTGCGCCTCGGCTTCGACGAGCGCGGCGATGACGCGCTTCTTCTCGCGTTCGACGACCGCCGGCGAATACGCCGGCGCCTGCAGCACCCGCGCCATGACGTCCAGCGCCTGATCGCGTTCGCGCCGCGAAGACAACGTGCGCAGCGTGACGCCGGCGCGGTCGCGGTCGAAGTGGCCGCCCATCACCGCGCCGACATCGGCCAGCCGGTGCGCGATCTCGCTTTCGGAAAGTCCGCCCGCACCCTGGTCGAGCAGACCCTGTGCGAGGTGCGCCAGGCCGGCCTTGGGCGCCGGGTCGTAAGCGCTGCCGGCGGCGAAATCCACCGCGACATCGAGCATCGGCAGTTCATGGCTTTCGACGAAATACACCGCAGCGCCGTGCGCGGTCCGCCAGTGCTGGATGGGCAGCGTGGCAGCGGCCGGCACGGCGAAGCAGACGATCACGGCGGCCAGCACCGCGCGCAGGAATTCATTGAACATGACGGACTCCCGGAACGGCAGGACGCGGTGGTTTGGGCACCAGTGGCTGAGGGTCGAGCACCGCGACGGTCAGCGCATCGTCGACCAGAACCGCACGGGCGGCCGCCTGGACATCCTCGGCGCTGATCGACCGCAGGCGGGAGACGCGGCCTTCGAGCGCTTCCGGCGGCAATCCCGCGGTCACGTATTCGCCAAGCTGCATGGCCTGGTAGAAAAGCGAATCGCGCTGGAACACGTCGGCGGCGATGATCTGCGACTTGACGCGCTCCAGTTCCTGCGGACTCACGCCCTCGCGCTGGATGCGCGCAATCTCGCCGCGGATCGCCGCTTCCAGCTCGGCCACGGCGTGGCCTTCGGCGGGCGTCGCATCGATCATGAAAAGCCCCGGGCCGCGCGCCACGGCATCGAAGCCGCTGTCGACGTTGACGGCGATCTGCCGTTCCTTCACCAGGACCTGCGGCAGGCGCGCCGAGTCGTTGCCGGACAGCACGCCCGAGAGAATCTGCAGCGCGTAGGGCACGACGTCCCGATCCCATTGCCGCAGCACCGGCGCGTGCCAGGCCAGGGCCAGGTAGGGCAACTTGGCCGGCACCTTCACGGTGATGCGCTTGACGCCGCGCTGCTGCGGTTCGGCCTGCGGCTTGCGCACCGGCAGCGGGCGCGCGGCGAGCGGCCCGAAGAAGCGCTGCGCATCGGCGACGACACGCGCCGCGTCGACGTCGCCTGCGACCACCAGGGTCGCGTTGTTGGGCGCGTACCAGCGCGCATACCAGTCACGCGCGTCGGCCGCGGTCATGTTCTCCAGGTCGTTCATCCAGCCGATGACCGGGTTGCGGTAGGGGTGCGTCTGATAGGCGGTCGCCATCAGCGTTTCCTGAACGACCGCCTGGGGGTTGTCCTCGGTGCGCATGCGCCGTTCCTCCATGACCACCTGGATTTCCTTGGCGAAGGCGGCGTCATCGATCACCAGGTTGGCCATGCGGTCGGCTTCCAGCGCCATCGACAGGGGCAGCTTGTCTTTCTGCATCTGCTGGAAGTACGCGGTGTGATCGCGGCTGGTGAAGGCATTCTCGCGCCCGCCGGCAGCGGCGATGCGGCGCGAGAACTCGCCCGCCGGGACGTCTTTCGTCCCCTTGAACATCATGTGTTCGAGGACGTGGGCGACACCGGTGGTGCCGTTGAATTCATCCATCGACCCGGCGCGGTACCAGACCTGTGACACCATGACCGGCGCCCGATGGTCTTCCTTCACGATCACCCGCAGCCCGTTGGCGAGGGTGGTGTCGACGACGGCCGCCTGGGCCGCCCCGGCCAGGCCCAGGGCGACGAGCCCCAGGAGCGCTGCGCCTGCTTTTTTTCTGTGTGCATTCATGGTTTCATTTTCGACCTGCGTGGCTCCGAATCGGACGTGCGCCAATGATAAGATATCGGCTGGCTCTTCCGCTGACCGCTCCGACCCGTGTTTAGTTTCCTGAAGTCGAAACCCGCCGAACCGGCTGCCGCGCCTGCGCCGGCCGAACCCCGCCCCGGCTGGGCGCAGCGCCTCAAGGCCGGGCTGGCGAAAACACGCGACAAGATCGGCGGCCAGATCGCCTCGCTGCTCGGAGTCGGCCGCAAGATCGACGCCGAACTGTTCGAGGAACTCGAAGCCCTGCTGCTGTCCGCCGACGTCGGCGTGGAAGCCACGCAGGCGCTGCTCGACGCGCTGCAAAAAAGGGTGCGGCGCGAGAACCTGACCGACGCGGCCCAGCTCCAGGACGCGCTCAAGGCCGCGATGATCGACCTGCTGCGGCCGCTCGAAGCCCCGCTCGTGATCGGCCCCGCGCGTCCCTTCGTCATCATGCTCGCCGGTGTCAACGGTGCCGGCAAAACTACCACCATCGGCAAACTCGCCAAGCGCTTCCAGTCCGAGGGACACTCGGTCCTGCTCGCGGCGGGCGACACGTTCCGCGCCGCGGCGCGCGAGCAGTTGCAGGTATGGGGCGAACGCAATGGCGTCACCGTCATCAGCCAGGACAAGGGCGACTCGGCGGCCGTCATCTTCGATGCGATCCACGCCGCACGCGCCCGCAACATCGACATCGTGCTCGCCGACACCGCCGGACGGCTGCCGACCCAACTGCATCTCATGGAGGAGATCAAGAAGGTCAAGCGCGTCATCCAGAAAGCCATTCCCGACGCGCCACACGAAGTCCTTCTGGTGCTCGATGCCAACACCGGCCAGAATGCCGTCGCCCAGGTCAAGGCCTTCGACGATGCGCTCGGCGTGACCGGGCTCGTGCTCACCAAACTCGATGGCACGGCCAAGGGCGGCGCGGTCGCGGCGATCGCCGCATCGCGCAGGCCGCCGGCGCGGCCGATTCCGGTCCGCTTCATCGGCGTCGGTGAAGGCCTGGACGACTTGCGCCCCTTCAATGCCGCCGAGTTCGTCGAAGCGGTGTTCAGCGGATGATCAGCTTCTCCCAGGTGAGCAAGCGTTACCCGGGCGGCCACGAAGCGCTGGTCAACGCCAGCTTCACGATCGAGCGCGGCGAGCTGGTATTTCTCACCGGCCACTCCGGCGCCGGCAAGAGCACGCTGCTCAAGCTCATCGCGGCCATCGAACGCCCGACCAGCGGCGTGGTTTCCGTCAACGGCCAGAACGTCGGCCGCCTGCCGCGCCGCGCCGTCCCCTACCTGCGCCGCAACATCGGGCTGGTGTTCCAGGATCACAAACTGCTGTTCGACCGCAACGTCATCGAGAACGTGCTGCTGCCGCTCGACATCGCCGGGTCGGATCGCCGCGAGTCGTTTCGGCGCGCGCGTGCGGTGCTCGACAAGGTCGGCCTGCTGAACCGCGAGAAGTCGCATCCCTTGAGCCTGTCCGGCGGCGAACAGCAGCGCCTGTGCATCGCCCGGGCGCTGGTCGGCCGGCCCGCCCTGCTGCTGGCCGACGAACCGACCGGCAATCTCGACGCCGGCTATGCCGCCGACATCATGGCCATGTTCCGCGACTTCCACCGGGTCGGGACCACCCTCGTCATCTCCACCCACGACGATCGCGCCATCGCCGCGCTCGGCGGCCGGGTCCTGCATCTCGACCACGGCCACATCGTCAGCGGGGCAGCGTCATGAAGTGGCTCTCGTACCAGTACCGGGCGCTGGCCGTCGCGGCCCGGCGTCTCTTCGCGCAGCCGCTCGTCACCCTGCTGACCGCGCTCGCGCTGGGCGTGGCGATCAGCCTGCCGGCCGGCCTCTACCTGGTGCTCGACAACGTCGAACGCCTCGCCGGCAGCCTGCCCACCCAGCCGGAGATCAGCGTCTACCTCGCGCCCGACGCCGAAGCCGCGCAGCGCAACGCGCTGGCGGCGGCGCTGCGCAAGCATCCGCGCATCGCGGCCGCGCGTTTCGTTCCGCGCGACGAAGCCCTGAAGACACTGGCCGAATCCTACGGCCTTGCGGATGTCATCGACAGCCTGGACAAGAACCCCCTGCCCGATGCCTGGATCGTCATCCCGCGCGTCGCGGACGGCGCGGCGCTGACCGCGCTCAAGGCCGAATTGCAGAAGCTGCCCGGGGTCGCCGAGGTACAGACCGACAGCGCCTGGGCCGAGCGTCTGGCCGCAGCGCTCGCCCTGGGCAAGACCGTGGTCATGCTGCTGGCGACCCTGTTCGGCATCGCGCTGGTCGCCATTTCCGGCAACGCGATTCGCGCGCTCATCCTCACCAAGCGCGACGAGATCGAGGTCAGCCGGCTGATCGGCGCGACCGATCGCTACATCCGGCGGCCATTCCTCTTCCTCGGCGCGCTGCAGGGATTCTTCGGCGGACTGATGGCCGTCGGCGTCCTCGCCGTCGCGGGCATGCTGCTGCGCCCGGCCGTCGGCCGTCTGGCCGCGCTCTACGGGTCGCAGTACCAGTTGCGCCCGCCGAGCCTGATCGAGATCGGCATCGTGCTCGCCGCGACCACCCTGCTCGGCGTGCTCGGCGCCTGGCTCGCGGTCGCGCACACGCTGCGCCAGGTCGAACCACCGCGCTGACCAGAACCCCCAGCACACATCGCAACGTCCAGGGAGCCCCTCCGTGAACTATCCCAAAGAGATTTTCAAGGCCTATGACATCCGCGGCATCGTCGGCAAAACCTTCACCGCCGACATCGTCGAGGCCATCGGTCAGGCGATCGGCAGCGAAGCCCGTGCGCGCCAGCAGCAAGCGATCTGCATCGGCCGCGACGGCCGGCTCTCCGGCCCCGAGCTGGCGGCAGCGCTCGCGCGCGGCATCCAGAAGGCGGGCATCGACGTCATCGACCTCGGCATGGTCGCCACGCCGATGACCTACTTCGCCGCCTATGCGCTGGAAACGCACAGCGCCGTGATGGTCACCGGCAGCCACAACCCGCCCGACTACAACGGCCTGAAGATGGTGCTCGGCGACGAGACGCTGTCCGGCGACGCGATCCAGAAACTGCGCGAACGCCTGGAAAACGGCGCGCTCGTGACCGGTTCCGGAAGCTACCGCACACACGACATCGCCCCGCAATACATCGAACGCATCGTCTCCGACGTGCGCCTCGCGCGGCCGATGAAGATCATCGTCGATTGCGGCAATGGCGTGGCCGGCGCGTATGCGCCGCGGCTCTACCGGGAAATGGGCTGCGAGGTCACGGAACTGTTCTGCGAGGTCGACGGGCGTTTTCCCAATCATCACCCCGACCCTTCGCAGCCGAAGAACCTCGCCGACCTCATCGCCGCGCTGAAGACCAGTGACGCCGAAATCGGCCTGGCGTTCGACGGCGACGGCGACCGGCTCGGCGTGGTCACCAAGGACGGCAGCATCATCTTCCCGGACCGGCAGTTGATGCTCTTCGCCGACGACGTGTTGGCGCGCAATCCGGGCGCGGAAATCATCTTCGACGTCAAGTCGACGCGCAAGCTCTTCGACTGGATCCGCGAGCGCGGCGGCCGCCCCCTGCTGTGGAAGACCGGCCATAGCTTCATCAAGGCGAAGATGAAGGAAACCGGCGCGTTGCTCGCCGGCGAGATGTCCGGCCACGTGTTCTTCAAGGAGCGCTGGTACGGCTTCGACGACGGCCTGTATGCCGGGGCGCGCCTGCTCGAATACCTCTCGCGCCAGGCGGACATCGACGCCACGCTGCACGCCCTGCCCGACACGATCAACACGCCCGAACTCAACATCAAGCTCGCGGAGGGTGAGCAGTACGCGCTCATCGACCGCCTGCAGAAGATGGCCCGGTTTCCCGATGCGCGCGACGTCATCACCATCGACGGCCTGCGGGTCGAATACGCGGACGGCTTTGGTCTGGCGCGCGCATCGAACACCACGCCGGTGATCGTCCTGCGCTTCGAGGCCGACAACGAAGCCGCACTGCGCCGCATCCAGGAGGATTTCCGGCGCGTCCTGCAACAGGCCGCGCCCGGCATTTCCCTGCCGTTCTGAGCGCGGCGCGCCGGGCGGCGCTTTCCGTGCTATAAAAAATCTCTCGGAAGGAGAAGACCCATGACCCAAATCGTGAAGGAATCCAACCCTGATCCGGCCCGCCTGAAGGCGTTGGGCGTCGACGACTGGCCGGTGTGGGAAAAGGGCGTTTCCAAGTTTCCCTGGGAATACATCGAGGACGAGACGAGCTACATCCTCGAGGGCCGCGCCATCATCCACCCGGAGGGCGGCGAAGCGGTCGAGATCCGCAAAGGCGATCTGGTCACCTTTCCGTCCGAACTCGAGTGCACCTGGGAAATCCTCGAACCCTTGAAGAAGCGCTATCGGATCGGCTGATAAAATGGCGGCATGTCCAAGTACATCGACTGCCGCCTGTTTCGCAATGGCACCGCCACGCCGGTTTCGCTCGCCGACGTCGGCGCGCACATCGGCGAGGCCGACGCCTTTCTCTGGATCGAACTGGCGTCGCCGGAACCCGACGCGCTAGCGCGCCTCGGTGCCGACCTCGCGCTGCACGAACTGGCGTTGGAAGACGCCATCTCGGCGCACCAGCGGCCGAAGCTGGAGGAATACGGCGAGCATCTGTTCATCGCCGTGCGCACCGCCAGGCTCAGCGATGAGCACATCGAATTCGGCGAGACGCACATCTTCGTCGGCAAAAACTTCCTCGTCGTCATCCGTCACGACGACGGCGAGGCCTATTCGCCGCGCATCACGGAAAAGCTCGGCGCCGCGCGCAACGGCAAAAAGCCGGGCGCGGCATACGCGCTCTATCTTGCGCTCGATCATATCGTCGACGAGCTGCGCCCGGTGCTGGCCGGCCTGCAGCGGCGCTTCACCACGCTGGAGAACCGTCTCCTGGAACGCGAGCTCGAACGCGACAACCTCGAACGGCTGTACGCGCTCAAGCGCGAGCTCGCGCGCCTGCGCGACGCCGCCGAGCCCCTGCAGGACATCCTTCCCAACCTCATCCGCCTGCACCCCGAACTCGTGACCAAACCCTTGAAAGCCTATTACCGGGACGTTCACGACCATGTCCTGCGCGTCATGCAGGCCATCGACCACCTGCGCACCTCGACGTCCGATGCCATGCAGTTCCATCTCGGATCGCTGTCGCTCGAGCAGAACGCATCGGTGCAGAAACTCGCCGGCTGGGGTGCCCTCCTGGCGCTGCCGACCGTCGTCTTCAGTCTTTACGGCATGAACTTCGAGTGGATGCCGGAACTGCACTGGCGCTTCGGTTACCCGGCACTTCTGGTACTCACCGGCGCCGCAACCCTCATTCTGCACAAACACCTGAAACGGAGAGGCTGGATATGACTCCCCCCGAAAGCGTCCGCATCGGCATCGTTTCCATCAGCGACCGCGCGTCGGGCGGCGTGTACGAGGACCGCGGCCTGCCCGCGTTGCGCGACTGGCTCACCCGCACCCTCGCCAACCCGCTCGATTTCGTCGAGCGCCTGATCCCCGACGACCAGGCGCTGATCCAGACCACGCTCGCCGACCTCGCCGACGGCGAACGCTGCGCGCTCATCCTCACCACGGGCGGCACCGGCCCCGCCCCGCGCGACGTCACGCCCGAAGCGACGCTCGCCGTGGCGCACAAGGTGCTGCCGGGATTCGGCGAGGCGATGCGCGCGGTTTCGTTGAAATACGTGCCGACCGCGATCCTCTCGCGCCAGGTCGGAGTGACGCGCGGGGCGAGTCTGATCCTCAACCTGCCGGGTCAGCCGCGCGCCATCGGCGAAACACTCGACGGCATTTTCGCCGCCGTGCCCTACTGCATCGACCTCATCGGCGGACCGTATCTGGAAACGCGCCCCGGCACGGTCGAGGCTTTCCGTCCCAAATCCGCCCAGCGTCCGTCCGCCTGACCATGAGCGCGATCCTCGACGCGCTCGGCCGCGCGCTGCGTGACCTGTTCCGTCTCGACGTGTTGTGGACCGTCGTCTGGCCGATCCTCGCCGCGAGCTTCATCTGGCTGGTGCTGGGCATCAGCTTCTGGAGCACCTTCTCCGGCTGGATCGCCCAGGCGCTCGACGCGGCCGGCATCCAGACCTGGCTGGCGGGCGTGGAACCGCGCTGGGTCGCCAACGCGCTGCAGGCCACGCTGCACGTCCTGCTTTTCGTCCCCGTCGTCTACCTGACCGCGCTCTTCCTCACCGCGATCTTCGCTGCCCCCGCCCTGGTCCGGCTCGTCGCCAGGCGCGACTACCCGGCGCTCGAAGCACGGCGCGGCGGCGGGCTGGTCGGCAGCATCGTCAATGCCGTGGTCGCGCTCGCCATCTACGTCGCACTGTGGCTCGTCAGCATTCCGCTGTGGTTTTTCGGCGCCGGCTTCGTGGTTCCCTTCGTCGCCGCGGCGTATCTGAACCAGCGCCTGTTCCGCTACGACGCCCTGGCCGAGCATGCGTCGCGCGACGAAATGCGCACGCTCCTCGCCCGCCACCGCACGGCCTGGTGGAGCCTGGGGCTTCTCACCGGATTGCTGCAGTTCGTGCCCTTCGTCAACCTCTTCGCGCCGGTCCTCGCCGCGCTCGCCTTCATCCACTTCGCGCTCGGCCGACTGCAGGTGCTGCGCGCCGCGTCGCCCGCCTGATCAATCGCGCCGGAACGCGTCGTCGAGGCCGATCTCGCGCGCGGTTTGCGGGCCGATCACGCATTGCGCGAGGCTGGCCGGCATCTCCAGGCGGCCCGCGGCGGTGATCAACCGCCCCGCCATGATCTCGGCCTGTTGGCGCGGCACGTCCGGCGGCAGCGCGGGATCGGCGTAGCCCGCCGGGTACACCGGCCGCCCATCGCGGTCGTACTTGTCGGTGGCGCCGAGGGTGTGCAACAGCTCATGGGCGATGACCAGTGCATTCTGCCCGGTCTGATGCGGGTCGGCGAAGGCATGCACGATACCGATCAGGCCCTTTTGCAAACCCAGCGAATGCGCGAGCGGCACACCGTCACGCGGCGTGTGATAGAGCACGAACACCTTGATCCGCCCGAGCTGCGGCCACACACCGGCGGTATGGCGATACACCCAGGCGCGCAGTCTGAGGCTCCACCACAGGTTCGCGAGCGCGCTCTGACCGGGCTGCGGCAGCGGCGGGGGCGCCGCGACCGAGCCCAGGGTGAGCCGCAGCGTGGGTTCGAAACGCACCCCGTAGCGGCGTGCCTCACGGCTCAGAAAATGGTCGATGTCCGCGAAATCGGCGCGCCCGAGGCTTCGGATATAGGCATCGACGCGCGCGCTGCCGTCACCGTTGAGCGGATAGATCACCACATCGAGCGGCGCCCGCCACGCGCGTACCGTGCGCATTTCCCACCAATACGTGCCGGCGGCGAGCAGTAG